>SWCB01003630.1_pt1 | contig 73015 bp, 60 predicted proteins | sample 4692901 | NCBI WGS metagenome assembly SWCB01 (sample SAMN10267276, study PRJNA491770) | bioreactor metagenome | isolation source: DHS bioreactor inoculated with subseafloor sediment | place: Japan: off Shimokita Peninsula | collected 2006-08 | reverse complement strand
TCGAACTCCACCAGCAGGTCTTTTGCGTCGATCTGCGAGCCCGGCGTCACATAGACCGCCTTCACCACCGCGTCGCGCTCGGCCGAGATGCCGGTTTCCATCTTCATCGCTTCGATGGTCAGCAGCAGGTCGCCCGCGTGCACCTCCTGGCCCGGCTGCACGCCGATCGTCGCCACCACGCCCGGCATCGGCGCGCCGACATGGGCGGGGTTGCCCAGCTCGGCCTTGGGGTGCGCCACTTTCGTCGCCGCCACCTTGCGGTCGGCGATGCGGATCGTGCGCGGCTGGCCGTTCAGCTCGAAAAACACCTTGGCCTCGCCCTCCTCGTTGGTCTCGGCGATCGCCTGGCAGCGGATTTCGAGCGTCTTGCCGGGGTCGATCTCGGCCTCGATCTCTTCGCCCGGCTCCATGCCGTAGAAGAAGGTGAGCGTGGGCAGGGTGCGCACCGGGCCGTAGGTCTTGTAGCGCTCGGCGTAGTCGAGAAACACCTTGGGATACATCAGGTAGCCGTTGAGCTGCTCGCCATCCACCTCGAAGCCGAGCTTGTCCGACAAGTCCTTGCGCGCCGCCGGAATATCGACCGCCGCCAGATGCTTGCCGGGGCGCTCGGTGTCGGGCTTCTCGCCCTTCAGCACCTTCTTCACGATCCCGTCCGGGAAGCCGCCCGGCGGCTGGCCGAGGTTGCCCTTCATCATGTCGACGACCGAGTCGGGGAAGCTCACCTCCACGGCCGGGTCTTCCACCTGTTCGCGGGTGAGGTTCTGGCTGACCATCATCAGCGCCATGTCGCCCACAACCTTCGACGACGGCGTGACCTTGACGATATCGCCAAACATCCGGTTCACGTCCGCATAGGCCTGCGCCACCTCGTGCCAGCGCTCTTCGAGCCCAAGCGAGCGCGCCTGCGCCTTGAGGTTGGTGAACTGGCCGCCCGGCATCTCGTGCAGGTAGACCTCGGAGGCGGGCGCCTCCAATCCGGCCTCGAAGGCGGCATATTGCCCGCGCACCGCTTCCCAGTAGTTCGACATCTTGCGGATCTCGGCCGGGTCGATGCCGGGGTCGCGCTCGGTGTGGCGCAGCGCGGCGACGATCGAGCCGAGGCAGGGCTGCGAGGTGGACCCCGAGAACGCATCCATCGCCGCGTCGACCGCATCGACGCCCGCATCCACCGCTGCCAGCACGCTCGCCGCCGAGACGCCCGAGGTGTCGTGGGTGTGGAAATGGATCGGGATCGAGACCTCGTTCTTCAGCGCCGTGATCAGCGCCGTCGCGGCCTTGGGCTTCAACAGCCCCGCCATGTCCTTCACGCCGAGCACATGCGCGCCCGCCGCTTCCAGCTCCCTGGCCATGTTCACGTAGTATTTCAGGTCATATTTGGCGCGGTCCGGGTCGAGGATATCGCCGGTGTAGCAGATCGCCGCCTCGCAGACCTTGTCGGCCTCGACCACGGCATCCATCGCCACGCGCATGTTTTCCACCCAGTTGAGGCTGTCGAACACGCGAAACACGTCCATGCCGCTCTCGGCCGCCTGTTTCACGAAGCCCTGCACCACGTTGTCGGGGTAATTGGTGTAGCCCACGCCGTTGGAGGCGCGCAGCAGCATCTGCGTCATGATGTTGGGCAGGTGAGCGCGGATATCGCGCAGCCGCTGCCAGGGGCTTTCCTGCAGAAAGCGGTAGGCGACATCGAAGGTGGCCCCGCCCCACATTTCCATCGAGAACAGCTGCGGCAGGTTGGCGGCATAGGCCGGGGCGATGCGGATCATGTCAAACGAGCGCATGCGGGTGGCCAGCAGCGACTGGTGCGCGTCGCGCATCGTCGTGTCGGTGAGCAGCACCTGTTTCTGTGCCAGCATCCAGTCGGCCACCGCCTTCGGCCCCTTCGCCTCAAGCAGCTGGCGGGTGCCGGCGGGCGGCGTTTCGGTGGCGAGGCCAGGGCAGCGCGGCGGCTTCAGGTCCGGGTGCGGCCCGGGGCGGCCGACCGTCTCGGGATGGCCGTTGACGGTGATGTCGGCGATATAGGTGAGCAGCCGGGTCGCCCGGTCGCGCCGCTTGGGAAACTCGAACAGCGCCGGCGTCTCGTCGATGAACCGGGTGGTGTATTCGTTGTTCAGAAACACCGGGTGGCGCAGCAGGTTTTCGACAAAGGCAATATTGGTGCTCACGCCGCGAATGCGGAACTCGCGCAAGGCCCGGTCCATCCGCGCGATCGCCTGCTCGGGGGTCTGGCCATGGGCCGTGACCTTGACCAGCAGCGAATCGTAGAACCGCGTGACCACCGAGCCGGGGTAGGCGGTGCCGCCGTCGAGGCGGATGCCCATGCCCGTCGCGGTGCGGTAGGCGGTGATGCGGCCATAATCGGGGATGAAGTTGTTCTGCGGGTCCTCGGTGGTAATGCGGCACTGCAAGGCGTGGCCGTTGAGGGTCACGCCTTCCTGGCTCGCCACGCCGGTGGCCTCGGCCAGGCTTTTGCCCTCGGCGATCAGGATCTGGGCGCGGACGATGTCGATGCCGGTGACCTCCTCGGTCACGGTGTGTTCGACCTGCACGCGCGGGTTCACCTCGATGAAGTAGAACTTGCTCGTCTCCATATCCATCAGGAATTCGACGGTGCCGGCGCAGGTATAGTTCACATGGGCGCAGATCTTGCGGCCGAGCTCGCAGATCTCGGCGCGCTGGGCCTCGCTGAGATAGGGGGCAGGGGCGCGCTCGACCACTTTCTGGTTGCGCCGCTGCACCGAGCAATCGCGCTCCCACAGATGGTAGATATTGCCGTGCTCGTCGCCGAGAATCTGTACCTCGACATGGCGCGCGCGGGTGATCATCTTTTCAAGATAGCCCTCGCCGTTGCCAAAGGCGGCCTCGGCCTCGCGCCGGCCCTCCAGCACCTTTTCCGGCAGCTCTTCGACATTGTGAATCGGCCGCATGCCGCGCCCGCCGCCGCCCCAGCTTGCCTTCAGCATCAACGGAAAGCCGACCTTGGCGGCTTCGGCCTTGATCGCCGCCATGTCGTCGCCGAGCACCTCGGTGGCCGGGATCACCGGCACGCCGGCCTCGATCGCCACCCGCCGCGCGCTGGCCTTGTCACCGAGCGCGCGCATCGTCGCGGCCTTGGGGCCGATGAAGGTGATCCCCGCCGCGTCGCAGGCATCGACGAAATCGGGGTTCTCCGAGAGCAGGCCGTAGCCCGGATGGATCGCATCCGCGCCGCATTCCTTCGCCACCCGGATGATCTCGGGGATCGACAGGTAGGCGGCCACCGGCCCCAGCCCCGCGCCGATCTTGTAGGCCTCGTCGGCCTTGAACCGGTGCAGGCCCAGCTTGTCTTCCTCGGCATAGACGGCGACCGTCTTCTTGCCGAGTTCGTTGGCGGCGCGCATGATCCGGATGGCGATCTCGCCACGGTTGGCGATCAGGATCTTGTTGAATTCCGGCATGGCTGTCTCCCCGGGCTGTTCGACTTGGCTCAAGTCGTAGGCGATGCTGCGGTGCGGCACAAGAAAGGGACCCCTCTCAAAACCGACATCGCTCGGAATATCGGGTTTCGGTGCGTGCCGCGCGTCCAAGGCACGGTAACGCAACCGTGGCCGGGTGCAAGGGGCGCCGGGCCGCGGCTACTCGGCCTTTGGCGCCATCCGGTTGTGCAGGGTGATCTCTTCCAGCACGAAGGCGACGAAGAAGCCCACCAGCGCGAGGCCGGCGGCCACCAGGAAGATCGGGTGCATGGCGTGGACAACCATCGCGGCGATCTGGTCGCGCGCGTCGGGAGACAGCTTGGCGAGGGCGGCCGGGCTCATCGCCAACCCCTCGCCGCCGCCGAAGCTGGCCGCGTCGCCCGCCGCCTGCGCCGCCATCCGGGCGGTGAACATCGCGCCGAACGCCGCCACCGCGAGCGAGCCGCCGATCTGGCGGAACATCAACCCGGAGGCAGTGGCGGTGCCGAGCTGCGCGCGCGGCACCGCGTTCTGCACCGCCGTGGTCACCACCGGAAAGATATTGCCCATGCCGAGGCCGACGAAGGCGATGAACAGCGAGAACACCACTGTGCTGGTGCTGGCGCCGAGGGTCGAGAGCAGCAGCATCCCCACCATCAGCGAGCCCATGCCAAGGAAGGGGAGGATCTTGTAGCGTCCGGTGCGGCCCATGTAGCGGCCGGCGAAGGTGGACGAGAACAGGATGCCCGCCGTCATCGGGATCAGCATCAGGCCCGACTGGGTCGGCGTCGCGCCCTTGGCGATCTGCAGGTAGACCGGCAGGAAGGTGACCGCGCCGAACATCGCCGCCCCGGCGATGAAACCGATGATCGAGGTCACCCAGAAGACGTTCAGCTTGAACAGCCCGAGCGGCAGGATCGGTTCGACGGCGCGGGATTCGGCGCGGATGAAGGCGGCGAGCGCGACCAGAGCGAGGCCGCCAAGGCCGATGATCTGCACGCTGTCCCAGGCGAAGGTGCGCCCGCCGAGGCTGGTGGCCAGTGTCACCGAGGCCAGTGTCAGCGAGAGCGTCGCCGCCCCGAGCCAGTCGATCTTGTGCTGCACGCGGCGGCCGGTCGCCTTGAACGACGCGGCGAAGCCGGCGAGCGCCGCCGCGCCGATCGGGATATTGATGTAGAAGATCCAGTGCCAGCTGGCCTGTTCGACAAACCAACCACCGACCAGCGGCCCGATCACCGAGGAAACCGAGAAGATCGAGGCGAAGACGCCCTGCACCTTGCCGCGGTCCTGCGGCGCGATCACGTCGCCGATCACCGAGAGCGCCAGCACGAACAATCCGCCGCCGCCGAGCCCCTGGAGCGCCCGGCTGAGAATCAGCCATTCCATCGACTGCGCCGCGCCCGCGAGCGCCGAACCGGTGAGGAACAGCCCGACCGAGATGAACACCATGGTGCGCCGGCCGTAGAGATCGCCGAGCTTGCCGTAGAGCGGGGCCGCCACGGTCGAGGCGAGGATGTAGGCGGTCACCACCCAGCTCAGGTGCTCCAGGCCGCCGAGATCGGCGACGATGGTCGGCAGCGCGGTCGAGACGATGGTCTGGTCGAGCGAGGCGAGCAGCAGCAGCAGGCCGATCGAGACGATCACCAGCCGGATCGATCCGGTATGGGTTTCGGCGGGATCGCTGGCGGGGGCGGAGGTGTCGGGCATCGCGGGCTCCTTCGGGATTGGGCCAGACCTAGGCGCGGGTAAAATATGTGTCAATGGCACATTTATGTGAGGGGCACATGGTTGACAGCCGCCGGCAAGGCGGCCATCTCTCGGCCATGACCACCGAGGCAAAACCCGGCCGGACGATCTTTCCCGGCTTTCACGACGATCTGCCCGAGCGGCTCGCCGCCGCCGGCCACGCGCCGGATGCCGCGGCGGCGCTGCTCGACCTCGATACCGAGATGTTTTCCTGGCACCGCCGGTCGATGAAGGGCGAGTTTGCCGGGCGGCTGATTGCCGAGATGGAGCTGGACCTGGAGCTCAGCCAGTTCCACGCCCTGACCGCGATCAGCCGGATCGAGCACGGCGTCGGGCGGCTGCGCGCCGAGCCGGCCACGGTGGGGCTGCTGGCCGAGGAAATGGCGATCGACCCGTCGCGCGCGAGCCGCATCGCCACCGGGCTGATCGAGGCCGGCTGGCTGCGGCGCGAGGCGGCGCAGGAGGACGGGCGCAAATCGGTGCTGCTGCTGACCGATCGGGCGCGCGCCGCGTTTCGCCAATACCGCGATCTGAAGTGGGACAAGCTGCTTCACGTGTTCGCCGATTGGGACGAGGGCGATATCCGCGCCTTCGCCCGGCTTTTCGCGCGCTACAGCGCGGGGATGGCGCAGGTTTTCGCTGGCGGCGCCTGAGGCGGCAGAACATTCAAAGAACACCTTTTCCTCGCCGCGCCCGCCCGTTACATTCGCGCCCATGAGCCGTGACCTTGACCCTTCCGATCCCGACGCGCCGCGCCCCTCTCTGAGCCAGCGCGCCTTCGCCGCGCGCCCTGCGCCCTATCTCGACGATCTCAACCCGGCGCAGCGCGCGGCGGTCGAGGCGCTCGACGGGCCGGTGCTGATGCTCGCCGGGGCAGGGACCGGCAAGACCAAGGCGCTCACCACCCGCATCGCCCATCTGCTCAATACCGGCACCGCCCGGCCCAACGAAATCCTCGCCGTCACCTTCACCAACAAGGCCGCGCGCGAGATGAAAAACCGGGTCGCCCGGCTGCTCGGCGAGACCGTCGAGGGCATGCCCTGGCTCGGCACCTTCCATGCCATCGGCGTGAAGCTGTTGCGCCGCCACGCCGAGCTGGTGGGGCTGAAATCGAACTTCACCATCCTCGACACCGACGACCAGGTGCGGCTGATGAAACAGCTCATCATCGCCGAAAACATCGACGAAAAACGCTGGCCGGCGCGCCAACTCGCCGGGATCATCGACAACTGGAAAAACCGCGCCTGGGGCCCCGAACAGGTGCCCGTGGCCGAGGCCGCCGCCTTCAACCATCGCGGCACCGAACTCTACGCCGCGTATCAGCTGCGCCTGCGCGAGCTGAACGCCGTCGATTTCGGCGATCTGCTGCTGCATGTGGTGCACATTTTTCAAAACCATGACGACGTGCTGGAGCAGTACCAGCGTTGGTTTCGCTATATCCTCGTCGACGAATACCAGGATACCAACGTCGCCCAGTATCTCTGGCTGCGCCTGCTCGCGGCGCGCCACAAGAACATCTGCTGCGTCGGCGACGACGACCAGTCGATCTACGGCTGGCGCGGCGCCGAGGTGGGCAACATCCTGCGGTTCGAAAAGGATTTTCCCGGCGCCAAGGTGGTCCGGCTCGAGCAGAATTACCGCTCGACGCCGCATATCCTCGCCGCCGCCTCGGGCGTTATCCGGGGCAACGAGGACCGGCTGGGCAAGGAACTGTGGACCGAGGCGGAGGACGGCGAAAAGGTCCGCCTGATCGGCCATTGGGATGGCGAGGAAGAGGCGCGCTGGATCGGTGACGAGGTCGAGGCGATGCAGTCGGGATCGCGCGGCATGGCCCCGCTCAGCCTCGATGCGATGGCGATTCTCGTGCGCGCCAGCCATCAGATGCGCGCCTTCGAAGACCGCTTTCTCACCATCGGCCTGCCCTATCGCGTGATCGGCGGCCCGCGCTTTTACGAGCGGATGGAGATCCGCGACGCGATGGCCTATTTCCGCCTCGCCGTCAGCCTCGACGACGATCTCGCCTTCGAGCGCATCGTCAACACCCCGCGCCGGGGCCTTGGCGACAAGGCGATCCAGGCGATCACCCGCGCGGCGCGCGCCAACGGCGTGTCGCTGGTCGATGGCGCGCGGATCGCGGTGGAGCAGGGGGCGATCAAGGGCAAGGGCGGCAAGGCGCTCGACCTGCTCACCCGCCAGCTCGACCGCTGGCACGCCCAGGTGCAGGCCGAGGCGGATACCCACATGGAGCTCGCCGAGATGATCCTCGACGAGTCCGGCTACACCGAGATGTGGCAGAACGACAAGACGCCGGAAGCGCCCGGCCGGCTGGAAAACCTCAAGGAGCTGGTCAAGGCGCTGGAGGCGTTCGAGAACCTGCAAGGCTTTCTCGAACACGTCAGCCTGATCATGGACACCGAGAGCAAAGAGGACGAGGAGAAGGTCACGATCATGACCCTCCACGCCGCCAAGGGGCTCGAATACCCCGCCGTGTTCCTGCCGGGCTGGGAGGAGGGGCTGTTTCCGTCGCAACGCTCGATGGACGAAAGTGGGCTCAAGGGCCTCGAAGAGGAGCGCCGTCTGGCCTACGTGGGGATCACAAGGGCCGAGGCGCTCTGCACGATCAGTTTCGCCGCCAACCGGCGGGTCTATGGCCAGTGGCAAAGCCAGCTGCCGAGCCGCTTCATCGACGAGCTGCCCGAGGAGCATGTCGAGGTGCTGACCCCGCCCGGCCTCTATGGCGGCGGCTACGGGGCGGCGGCGGGCGGCATGGGCGGCAGTTCGCGGCTGGAAGCCCAGGCCGCGCGATCCGACGCCTACAATTCCCCCGGCTGGAAGCGGATGGCCGCGCGCGGCGGCGCGCAGCGCCAGATGCAATCGCCTGCCGAGGCGCGCGGCCTCACCATCGACGCCACGGCGATCTCGTCCTTCACCAAGGGCGACCGGGTGTTTCACCAGAAATTCGGCTACGGCTACGTGATGGGGATCGAGGGCGACAAGCTCGACATCGAGTTCGAACATGCTGGCGCCAAGAAGGTGGTGGCCAAGTTCATCCTGCCCGCCGACCGCGCCGGCGGCGACGTGCCGTTCTGAGGCGGGGCGCGCGCCGCTCCGCCTTGCGGTTGAGTGGGCGCGCGCGCCCTCGCCTCCGCCCCAAAAACGGCGGAATAGTTCCCCGAATTGACCCTGCTGCGGCCGCGATCGGCGGGCAGAGTGGTTAACGTTGAATGGTGACGCCCGGGCGAGTGGGCCGCGACACAGCGGCGCCCCGCCCGGGTTTTTCCGCGCCAGACGCGCCCAACCAGCTCCACAAGATCAGACCCACGAAAAAGCCTGTCGCCAGACCGGAAATGGTCCCAATTCAATCCGAAATTAACCAAGTTTTCCGGCGAGATATCTCCCACGCAAGCCTGCCCCGGGCCAAGGGGCGTGGGCTTTGCGCGAGTGTGTGTGACCAAACCCCGCCGCGGTTTCGCGGCGCGCTGCCGTGCCGAGGGACAGGAACAAGTGACGCTGACAATCTCTGCGATTGATAGCCAGTTCGCCACCGCGACGGGATCGAATTACAATGTCCGCAACGACCGGAGCGGCTTTGATACCCCGCTCGAAAGCAACACCGACCTCACCATCACCACGACCGCCGGCGACTCCACCAACTACCTCTTTTCGCTCGGCGATCTCTATGATCTCACCTGGCAGGGCGCGTCGGGCACGATGACCATGACCGATGCCGTGGTGGTGCGCTCGGATCACTATTTCGACAAGGCCGCACAAGGGATCGTTGTATTCGACGGGATCGACCAGAACGGCAACGCGACGCAGATCATCTGGACCGAAAATCTCGACGTTCGCCAATGGTATTACGACAATTTCAACGGTCGAAATCCGCCACTGTTCTGGAATGGCGACCAGGATGCCACGACCTACGGCCATATCTGTTTTTCCGCCGACACCCTGATCGACACGCCCGCCGGCCCGGTCCCGGTGGGCGAGATCGAGGTCGGCGATCGGGTGCTCACCCGCGACCATGGCCCGCAGCCGGTGCTTTGGGTCGGGCGCCGCCGCGCGCGCGGCATCGGCAAGGCCACGCCGGTGCGCTTCCTGCCCGGCACGCTGGCCAACCGCGATACCTTGCGGCTATCGCCCCAGCACCGGGTGTTGCTGTCCGGCGCGGCGGTGCGGCGGCTGACCGGTGGCGACGAGGTGCTGGTGCCGGCCAAGGGTTTAATCGGCTATCCGGGGATCGCCGCCGCACCGACGCCGGACGTCACCTATGTGAATTTTCTCTGCGATTCCCACGAGATTGTCACCGCCGGCACGGGCGCGTCCTGCGAGAGCCTCTACCTTGGGCCACAGGCGCGCCGTTGCATTGCCGAGGCGGCGCGGGATCCATTCGCCGATTACCCGGGGCTTGGCGATGTCGGGATCGCCGATCTGTCGGCCGCGCGCGTGACCGCCCGCCGCGTGCTCAGCGTGGGCGAGACGCGCGCCCTGCTTGCCGCGTTGGGCGATGCGCCCCTGGTAGACACCCCTGTCGCGGCTCCGGCTCCGGCTCCGGCGCGGGGGCCCAGGCCGAAGGTGCTGGCTGCGCGTCGGAGCGCCGTCACGGGCAGGGCTACAGCCGTGCCATGGCGCCGCGCAGAGCGGGTCGAGTTTGCAGTAATGTGAGCGCCGGCGGACTTCAGCGCTGCGGCGGGCGTAGCACCAGTTCGATCCGCACCTTCGCACCGGGATCGGCCATGCGCGCGATCGGCACCCCGGTCGAGGCCGGGCCGGGCGCGCTGTAGAACCGATTGCGCACCGCAAGGTTGCCATGCAGCTCTTCGGCGGTATTGCCGCCGGCGTAGAAGGTGGTGGCCTTCACCACGTCGGTGAAATCCATGCCATGTTCTTCGAGCATCATCGCGAGCTCATCCATCACCGCCTCGGTCTGCGCCTCGAGCCCCACCGCACGCCCGCCAAGATAGCGCCCATCCAGTACCGCGAGCGTGCCCGCGCGCGCCAGGTGCAAGCGCACCCGCCCGCCGCGCTGCTCGGCGATCTCGACGTCGCCGATGCCGAAGGTGAGGTAGAGGTGCACCTTGTCGTCGATCATGTAGCAGGGCATCAGCGCGCCGGCGAAAAACCCCGGCAGCCGGGGCGCGACCTGCCCGGGCACCGCCGACAGAAGCGGCTCGGGCGCGATCCCCCAGCCCGACAGAAGCTGGTCGGGCGACAGCGCGTGGCGTGTGAGCAGCCCGCCGATGGCGCGCCCCAGCGAGGTTGGCGGCGCGGTGAGGTTCACCAGCACCATCTCGCCCTCGCGCTTGACCCGTGCGCGTCCGCCCCCCGGCAGATCTTCCTCGATCACCGGGTCGGAAGGGGCGCAGAACACGTCGACCTCAAGCAGCACGCCGTCGTAGTAGAAATGCGGCACCGGCACCACTTCGACGAGGCTGTCGTCGCCAAAGCGACGCAGGAAATAATCCACCACGCCGGCCTGGTCTGCGGGATCGTGTGCGGCCGAGTAGAGCACCATCCGCGAGACGTCATCGGCGCCAAGCCCGGCTTCGGCCAGCAGGCCGGCGATGTTGTCGGCAATGATCACCGCCTGGGCGGCGATATCGCCGGGCGCGCGCACGTCGCCGCTGACGTCCAGCGCGAGCTGACCCGAGCTCCAGGCCCGGTCGCCGTCGCGCACCAGCCCCGAATAGGGCACCGGCACCCGCAAACTCCACATTTGCCCGAAAGGCACGAACTGACGTGTCATCACTGCTCCTGACAAATCCACATCGCGCCCGCCTGGCTGGGCGTCAGCGCGTCGAGGCCGGAATGCGCGCGTGGCGCCGGCGTCAGCCGTTTGATCCCGGGTCTCCGTATCGTCATGGCGCACTGTGCTCACCCGATTGTGGAACGCAAGGTAAAAAAACGGCGGCGCCAGGGAGGAGGGAGGCGCCGCCGTTCAATTGGCAATCGGTCTCGTCTCAGGGAGGAGGAAGACACCGTTGCACCGATCGGGGCGAAATGGCCCCGGTAGTAGGTCCGTCCGGCCCAGGGAGGAGGAAAGGGCCTTCGGGGGGTTCGGCGCGGACCCAGGGAGGAGGAAAGGGCCACGCCAAATCTTTGGTTCTGACCCTGCGCGGCGGCCCCGGGAGGAGGATGGGGCCGCCGGCAGGTCACGGGCGCCTCAGGGAGGAGGAAGACGCGCCCGAAGGGTCGACCTTGCGCGGTACAGGGAGGAGGAAAGTCCCGCGTTCGGTCTCGGCCACCCGCCCAGGGGAGGAGGAAAAGGGCGGTGGCCTGTCTGGTTACTTCACCCCGTAGGCCGCGTCGCGGGCGATGTAGGGGATCTGCGCCGCGTTGATGCCGAGGTCGGCAAGTTCGCGGGCGTTGAGGCTGCGCAGTTCGCTCAGCGTGCGATTGAAGATGCGGCGCTGTTCGCGGGCTTCGGCGAAGGCTTTGCGGATGACCGCAACGCGGTCCTTGAGGCTGCGGTTTTCGGCGCTGAAGAAGTCGGTGACGTAGGCCATGATAGCTCTCTTTCTGTATGCCCCCCATCTGTTCGCTTTCGGGGAGCGGTGAACTCGGATGCGATGTCGCGTGTCGCTGTCTCGCTGTTGGGAGTAAGATGCGCCCCATGCTGCGATTGCACAACGGACGGTTCGGTATTGCCGCTATGCACGAAATGCATAACCGATCCTGACCTATTTCTAACGGGCATGCATTTTGTGCATGGCTCGCGCGAACGCTCAATTCCGCGGCAGTTTGACGGGCCCCCCTTGCGATCCCGACGAAAACGGTCATGTAATGCGTCCGAACCCAGGGACAGGAGCGCGCGCGATGGCCGTGACGAAAGAACAGATTCTCGAAACCCTTGCGAAAGTGGCCGTGCCCGGCGGCGGCGACCTTGTTTCGCGCGACATGGTGCGCGGGCTGATGCTGGCCGCCGATGGCAAGGTCAGCTTTTTGATCGAGGCGCCGACCTCGGAGCTGGCCGGCGCGCTCGGCGCGCAGCGCGACGCGGCGCAGGCCGCCGTCGAGGCGCTCGAGGGCGTGAGCCACGCCACCGTCATTCTCACCGCGCACAACGCGATGCCGCAAAAGCAGCCCCAGCCCGCGCCCGCCGCCGGCAAGGGCGAACCGCCGGCGCTGAAGATCGGCCAGCACCCGCAGCCGCAGGACGGCCCGGAAGCGATCAAGGGCGTGAAGCGGGTGATCGCCATCGCCTCGGGTAAGGGCGGCGTGGGCAAATCCACCGTCGCCTCGAACCTTGCCGTCGCGCTCGCCGCGCAGGGCCGCAAGGTGGGCCTGCTCGACGCCGACGTGCTCGGGCCCTCGCAACAGCTGATGATGGGCACGAAGGATCGGCCCAAATCCGACGACGGCAAGATCATGGATCCGGTGGTGGCCCACGGCGTGAAGCTGGTCTCGATCGGCCTGTTCGTGGATCCCGATCAGGCGGTGGTCTGGCGCGGACCGCTGATCACCGGCACGCTCCAGCAATTCCTGTTCAGTGTGAACTGGGGCGAGCTCGACGTGCTGATCATCGACCTGCCGCCCGGCACCGGCGACGTGCAGATCACGCTGGCGCAGAAGGTGCTGATGACCGGCGCGCTGGTGGTCTCCACCCCGCAGGACGTGGCGCTGATCGACGCCCACAAGGCGATCGACATGTTCCAGAAGGTGCGCATCCCGGTGCTCGGCCTGATCGAGAACATGTCGATGTATGTCTGCCCGCAATGTGGCCACGAAGACCATATCTTCGGTGAAGGCGGGGTGCGCGCCGAGGCGACGCGGATGAACCTGCCGTTCCTGGGAGAGATCCCGCTCGCGCGCGAGGTGCGCACCGCCGGCGACAGCGGCACGCCGATCGCGCTGGGCGAAGGCCCGGTGGCCGACGCCTACCAGCGGCTGGCGAAAGAGCTGGTCGACGGCGGCATGGGCTGAGGCAAGTCGACCCGGCTGACGCCGGTCCGACCGACGCGGGGGGCCGCCACCCAGAAGGCGGGGGCGCCGCCCCCGCGCCCCGAAGGGGAGCCACCCAGAAGGCGGGGGCGCCGCCCCCGGGCCCCAGAGGTATTTGGGAACACAGAAGGGCAGGGCGCGCCGCGCTCTGCCCTTCCTGTTTTCGTGATTTGCCCGACGGGCGGGATCGGGTGCTTAATGGGGTGTCCGCGCGCAAGGAGGCCCGATGTCGCACGTCCGCACCTGTCTCTGGTTTGACGGCACCGCCGAGGCGGCGGCGCGCTTCTATGTTGCGCTGATCCCCGGCTCCGGGATCGAGGACGTGATCGGCCGGACGGCGGACGGCGCGCCGTTGCTGGTCAACTTCCATCTTGGCGGCGTGCCCTACCAGGCGCTGAATGGCGGGCCGCACTACAGACTCACCCCGGCCGTTTCGATCCAGGTGATCACCGAGGACCAGGCCGGGACCGACCGGCTCTGGGCCGCGCTGGTCGCCGATGGCGGGGCCGAGAGCAAATGCGCCTGGTGCACCGACCGGTTCGGGATGTCGTGGCAGGTGGTGCCGCGCCAGCTCATGGCCACGGTCGGCGGGGCCGATCCGGCCGGCGCGGCGCGCGCGACCGCGGCGATGCTGACGATGCGCAAGATCGACATCGCCGCGCTCGAGGCCGCTTACGCGGGCTGAGCCGGTCTCCCCACGGGAAACCATGGGACACGTCACGGGAAAGCATGGGACGCCGGCCGGGCAGGGCGGGCGTTTTTGCGTTTCAGGGTTAGAAAAGTCGAATCATGTGCGGTATTCCCACGTGATTCGCGGGGATTTTCGCCTGTGACACAGGGTGTGAGGCCCGGGATCTGAGGTGAGCCACCCTTTTAGATGGGAATTCGGGGGAATATTTTCCACCTTTTTCGTCCCACTATATCTTGTGTGGCAATAATCCGCTTACGCTAGGTTATGTCTGGCGTTCTCGCTTTGCCCCCGCAACACCTTGATTTTTCGCGAGGCCAAGACCTACATCTGGTAGGGTTTCGGCCCAGAAAGTTGTTGCCTCCCATGATTTCCCATGGCATCCCTTGTTCATCGAAGAGGACGGGACATCAAAGGGCAGCAAGACCCTGAAACATCTCCCAAGTCAGGTTTCATACAGGCACCCCGCTTCTTCGGGACAAAGAGATCCGACGCTGTCGCGAGCAGACATCCCCCCAGGTGGCGACGCGATCGGACGAACCCAGAGATGGGACGAGGGCGGCGGATCGGACAGTGGCAGCAGTCCGATCCGTCGTTTTCATATCTGGCGGACGGAAAACGAAGGACAGACAAGGACCACGCACCGTGGCACGGGTATTCAGAGGCGAAGGGCTCCACAAGGTGGACGCAAAGGGCAGGGTCTCGGTCCCCGCCCTGTTTCGCCGTGTGCTCGAAGCCGGTGATCCCGACTGGACCGAAGGCCTCGCACCCAACATCGTGATCGTCTACGGCGACCATCGCCGCCAATACCTCGAAGCCTACACGATGGAAGCGATTGCCGAGGTCGACGCGAAAATCCTCAAGATGCAGCGCGGCTCGCTCGAGCGGCGGATGCTGGAAAAGCTGTTCAACGGCCAATCCTTCCCCACCTCGGTGGACGAGACCGGCCGGCTGGTGCTGCCCGCCAAGCTGCGCCAGAAGATCGGCCTCGACAAGGAAGCCTATTTCATCGCCACCGGCGACACCTTCCAGATCTGGAACCCGGACACCTACGAACACGACGCCGCGCGCACCGAGGCCTGGCTCGAAGAGATGCCCGACGATTTCGACCCCCTCACACTGCTGCCGGCCGACGACGGAGGCGCGTGATGACGCTCACGCGCGTTGCTGCCCCGCCCGCGAGCCCGCATATCCCGGTTCTCCTGCGCCCGATCCTCGCCGCCGTCGCCCCGGTCTCCGGCACTTGGGTCGATGGCACCTTCGGGGCCGGGAGCTACACGCGCGGGCTGCTTGACGCCGGCGCCGACCTGGTGATCGCCATCGACCGCGATCCCACCGTGTTTGACCTCGCCAAGAGCTGGGCCGGCGGCTACGGCGACCGGCTGCGGCTGGTGGAAGGCACCTTTTCCGAGCTCGACGAGATTGCCGGTGAGCTTGTCGACGGGGTTGTGCTCGATCTCGGCGTCTCATCGATGCAGCTCGACCAGCCCGAGCGCGGCTTCAGCTTCCTGCGTGAAGGTCCGCTCGATATGCGCATGAGCGCCTCCGGCCCCAGCGCCGCCGATCTTGTGAACAGCGCCAGCGAGGAAGACCTTGCCGATATTCTCTACCATTACGGTGAGGAGCGGCAGGCGCGCCGGATTGCCCGTGCGATCTGCCGTGCGCGCGCCGAGGCGCCGATCGAGACCACCACAGGGCTGGTGGAAATCGTCGAACGGCAGCTGCCGCGCCCGAAACCCGGCCAGTCCCATCCGGCGACCCGCTCGTTCCAGGCGATCCGCATCGCGGTGAACGACGAGTTCGGCCAGCTCGCCGCCGGTCTGGAGGCGGCCGAGCGCGCGTTGAAGCCGGGCGGCAAGCTCGCCGTCGTCACCTTCCATTCGCTCGAAGACCGGGTGGTGAAGCGCTACCTGCAACTGGCCGCCTCATCCGGCGGCGGCGGCTCGCGCTATGCGCCCGAGCGCGGCCCCGAGACGCCGCGCTTCACCCTCACGCCGAAAAAGCCGATTGCCGCCGACGACGACGAGCTGCGCGCCAATCCGCGCGCCCGCTCGGCCCGGCTGCGCATCGCCACCCGCACCGATGCGCCCGCCGAAGTGCTCGACCGCACCCAACTCGGCCTGCCGGCCCCCGTTCTCAAGGGAGACACGCGGTGATGCGCGCCTTTCTCTATGTTGCCTCCACCCTCGCGGTGATCGGGCTGGGCTACTGGGCCTATGTCGAGAATTACCGCACCCAGGTCTCGCTGAACCACGTCGAGCAATTGCAGCGCGAGATCGGCCACATGCGCGAGGAGCTGGCGGTGCTGCGCGCGGAATGGGCCTATCTCAACCGCCCCGACCGGCTGCGCGACCTTGCCGAGCTGAATTTCGACCGGCTCGGGCTGTTGTCGCTCGCGCCCGAGCAGTTCGGCCGGGTCGACCAGATCGCCTACCCGGGCCGCGAGCAGGAGCTGCCGGTGTCAGAGGCGGTGGACGTGGTCGGGGAGATCAAGCCATGACCCGGGTGCCGCTGCGCCCGCTTGCCCGCGTGCTCGACGCCCGCGCCAAGGGTGAAAACCCCGACCTGATCGAGCGCGAGAACCTCAACAAACGCCACGAGACGATGCGCGACCGGGCCCGGCTGCGCGCCGAGGGCCGGCTGGTGGTGCTGGCCGGGCTGTTCTTCGTCGCGTTCGCCGTGGTCGGCCTTCGGATGGGGGCGATTGCCTCGACCGAGCCGAGCGAGCCGCGCGCCCAGGCCCCCGGCGCCCAGATCGCCGCCGCGCGCGCCGATATCGTCGACCGCAACGGCTATGTGCTGGCGACCAACCTTGTCACCCATGCGCTCTACGCCCAGCCGCCACTGATGGTCGACCCTGAGCGCGCCGCGCGCGAGCTGGCGCGGATCTTCCCCGACCTCGAGCAGGAGCGCCTGCTGGGCTGGTTCACCGGTGAGCGCAAGTTCCTGTGGATCAAGAAAAAAATCAGCCCCGAACAGAAGCAGGCGGTGTTTGATATCGGCGAGCCGGGGCTGATGTTTGGCCCGCGCGAGATGCGGCTTTATCCGAACGGCTCGATTGCCGCCCATGTGCTCGGCGGCGCGAGTTTCGGCCGCGAGGGGGTGAATGCCGCCGAGGTGATCGGCGTGGCCGGGATCGAGAAAGCCTTCGACGAGCGGTTGCGCGATCCGGGGCTGGCCGGCGAGCCCCTGCGCCTGACGCTCGATCTCACCGTGCAGGCCGCCGTCGAGCGGGTGCTGGCCGGTGGCATGCAGATGATGAACGCCAAGGGCGCGGCGGCGGTGCTGATGGACGTGAACACCGGCGAGATCGTGGCGCTGGCGAGCTTGCCCGACTTCGACCCGAACGACCGGCCCCGCCCGCTCACCAAGGGCGACGCCTCCGACAGCCCGCTGTTCAACCGCGCGGTGCAGGGCCTTTACGAACTTGGCTCGACCTTCAAGATCTTCGCCGTGGCGCAGGCGATGGAGATCGGCCAGGTCAGCCCGGCGACGATGATCAACACCCGTGGTCCGCTCAGATGGGGCAAGTTCTCGATCCGTGATTTTCACGATTACGGCGCGCAGCTCAGCGTCACCGACGTGATCGTGAAAAGCTCCAACATCGGCGCCGCCCGCATCGCCGTCGATATCGGCGCGACCCGCCAGAAGGCGTTCCTGGCCTCGCTGGGGCTGACCGAGGCCGCGCCGATCGAGCTGATCGAGGCGGCTGGCGCCAAGCCGCTGCTGCCGCCCAACTGGTCGGAACTGTCGACGATGACGATCTCTTACGGCCACGGCCTGTCGGCCTCGCCGCTGCACCTTGCCACCGCCTATGCCTCGCTGCTCAACGGCGGCTATCGGGTGATGCCGACGTTGGTGCGCGACGGGCCGGTGGCGCGTGGCCCGCGCGTGGTCTCGGCCGAAACCTCCGCCGCCGCCAGCGAGATGCTGCGCGCGGTGGTCACCCGGGGCACGGCGAGTTTCGGCGAGGTGCCGGGCTATGCCGTCGGCGGCAAGACCGGCACCGCCGACAAGCCCAAACCGCGCGGCGGCTACTACGACGACAAGGTGATCGCCACCTTCGCCAGCGTCTTTCCGGCCAACGATCCGCGCTACGTGCTGGTGCTCACCCTCGACGAGCCGGTCGAAACCTCGGGCAGCGAGCCGCGCCGCACCGCCGGCTGGACCGCGGTGCCGGTGGCGGCGGAGGTGATCCGCCGGGTCGCGCCGCTGCTCGGCCTCAAGCCCGAGATTGAACCCCTCGCCCCAACCGGTGTAACACTCACGTCGAACTGACATCGAGGGCACCATGATCGACGCCGCGCCAACCATTCCGCTGTCCGCGCTCGGCCTGACTGCGCAGGGCGGGCGCGACGCGCAGATCTCGGGCCTGTCGGTCGACAGCCGCAAGACCCGCCCCGGCCATCTCTTCGCCGCGCTGCCCGGCAGCCGGATGCACGGCGCCGATTTCATCCAGTATGCGCTCAGGATGGGCGCGGCGGCGGTGCTGACCGACCGCGAGGGCGTGGCGCTGGCGCGCGACGTGCTCGATGACAACCGCGACGTGGCGCTCGTGGTCGCCGAAGACCCGCGCGCGGCCCTCGCCTTCGCCGCGGCGCTGTTTTACGGCCGTCAGCCCGAGACCATGGTTGCCGTCACCGGCACCAACGGCAAAACCTCGGTGGCCACCTTCACCCGGCAGATCTGGGATCTCCTCGGCCTCGAGGCGGTGAATATCGGCACCACCGGCGTGGAGGGATCCTACAGCGCGCCCTCGGCCCATACCACGCCCGAGCCGATCACCCTGCACGAGCTGCTTGCCGACATGGCGGCGCATGGCGTGACCCACGCGGCGATGGAGGCCAGCTCGCACGGGCTCGATCAGCGCCGGCTCGACGGGGTTCGGCTGGCGGCGGCCGGGTTCACCAATTTCACCCAGGATCACCTCGATTACCACGAGAGTTTCGATGCCTATTTCGAAGCCAAGGCCGGGCTGTTCACCCGGGTGCTGCCCGATGACGGCGTGGCGGTGATCAACACCGACGACCCGAACGGCTGGAAGCTGTTGCAGGCCGCCGAAGCGCGCGGCCAGGAGGTGATCGCGGTGGGGCATGACGAGGATTGCGACCTGCGCATCACCAACCACCGCTATGGCGCCACCGGCCAGGAGCTGCGCTTTCACTGGCAGGGCAAGCCACAGATGATCCGGCTGAACCTGATCGGCGGCTTCCAGGCCGACAACGTGCTGCTGGCCGCCGGGCTGGCGATCGCCGCCGGATCGGCGCCGGAGGCGGTGTTCGACTGCCTCGAAGACCTCACCACCGTGCGCGGCCGGATGCAGCTCGCGGCCAAGCGGGCGAACGGCGCGGCGGTGTTTGTTGACTACGCCCATACCCCCGATGCCATCGCCACCGCGCTGAAAGCGCTGCGCCCGCATGTGATGGGGCGGATCGTCGTGGTGTTCGGTGCCGGCGGCGACCGCGACACCACCAAGCGCCCGCTGATGGGCCGGGCGGCAGCGCAGAATGCCGACGTGGTGATCGTAACGGACGACAACCCGCGCTCGGAAGACCCCGCCGTAATCCGCGCCCAGGTGATGCTTGGCTGCCCGGAGGCCAACGAGGTGGGCGACCGCGCCGAGGCGATCCTGCGCGGCGTCGATCTGCTGGAGCCGGGCGACGCGCTGCTGATCGCCGGCAAGGGCCACGAGACCGGGCAGACCATCGGCGAAGACGTGCTGCCGTTCGACGATGCCGAACAGGCGAGCGTGGCCGTGGCCGCGCTGGAAGGGCGGCTGGCATGAGCCTCTGGACCGCCGCTGAAGCCGCCGAAGCGACCGGCGGCGAAGCCCGGGGCGACTGGGCGGTGGATGGCGTGTCGATCGACACCCGCACGCTTGCGCCCGGCGATCTGTTCGTGGCGCTGAAGGATCTGCGCGACGGCCACGATTTCGTGGCGCAAGCGCTCGGCAAAGGCGCGGGCGCGGCGCTGGTCAGCCACATCCCCGAGGGCGTCGCCGAAGATGCGCCGCTGCTCGTGGTCGACGACGTGCTCGCGGCGCTGGCGCGTCTTGGCGCGGCGGGGCGTGCGCGCACCACGGCGCGGGTCGCGGCGATCACCGGCTCGGTCGGCAAGACCTCGACCAAGGAGATGCTGCGCGCCGTGTTGGCGGGGCAGGGCAGGGTGCACGCCGCCGAGGCGAGTTACAACAACCACTGGGGGGTGCCGCTCACACTGGCGCGCATGCCCGCCGACGCCGACTTTGCGATCATCGAGATCGGCATGAACCACCCCGGCGAGATCGCGCCGCTGGCCAAGCTCGCCCGTCCGCACGTGGCGATGATCACCACCGTCGCGGCGGCGCATCTCGAGGCGTTTGACAGCATCGAGGCCATCGCCGCCGAAAAGGCCGAGATTTTCGCCGGGCTGGAGCCGGGCGGCACCTGCATTTTCAACGGCGATCTGGCCGACGGTGTGGCACGCACCCTTGAGGGCGCAGCCAGGGCGACCGGCGCGCCGGTGTTTCGCTTCGGCGCGTCGCAGGGCTGCGAGTACCGCCTTGCCACGGTGGATCTGACCCACGAGGCCACCGTGGTGCGCGCCGATCTGCCCTCCGGGCCGCAATTGTTCCGGCTCTCCACGCCGGGCCGCCACTTCGCGGCCAACGCGCTCGGCGTGCTTGCCGTGGCCGAGGCACTGAGGGCGGACGTGACGCTTGCCGCGCGCGATCTGTCCAACTGGGCGCCGCCGGCCGGGCGCGGCACCCATGAGCACATCCTGCTCGACCCGGTCGAGGAGCTGTTCCTCACCCTGATCGACGACGCCTTCAACGCCAACCCGACCTCGATGGAAGCCGCCTTCGAAGTGCTCGCCGCAGCCCACCCCGAGGATGGCGTGGGGCGCATCGCGCGCGGTCGGCGTATTGCCGTGCTGGGCGATATGCTGGAGCTCGGCGCGGGCGAAATCGCGCTGCACGAGGGCCTCGCCGATCTGCCGCATTTCTGCGCCGCCGACGTGGTCCATTGTGTCGGCCCGCGCATGCGCGCGCTGTGGCAGCGGCTTGCGGCCGAAAAGCAGGGCGACTGGACCGAGAGCGCCGAGGCGATGGCCGAGCGCATCCGTCACCACATCGACGCCGGCGACGTGGTGCTGGTGAAGGGCTCCAAGGGCAGCTACGTTTCTCGCGTGGTTGACGCGATCCGAAAACTGGGCCATCCGCTCACCACCTGAACCGAAGGGCGCATGAGATGTTGTACTGGCTCACCGAGTTTTCCGATGGCGGCGACGTCTTCAACCTGTTTCGCTACATCACCTTCCGCGCCGGCGCGGCCTTCTTCACGGCGCTGATCTTTGGCTTCATCTTCGGAAAGCCTCTGATCAACCTATTGAAAAGCAAACAGAAAGGCGGGCAGCCCATCCGCGAGGACGGACCCGAGGGCCACCTTCTGACCAAGGCCGGCACCCCCACCATGGGCGGCGCGCTGATCCTTGGCGCGCTCACCGTCGCCACCCTGCTCTGGGCCCGGCTCGACAATCCCTTCGTCTGGATCGTGCTCGCCGTCACGCTTTCCTACGGCCTGATCGGCTTTGCCGACGACTACCGCAAGATCACCGCCGGCAGCAATTACGGCGGTCTCTCGGGGCGCACCCGGCTGCTGCTCGAAGGGCTGATCGGCCTCGCCGCCGCCTGGGCCGCCGCCTCGGTGCACCCCGACGACCTCGCCTTTCGCCTCGCCCTGCCGGTGTTCAAGGACACGCTGATCAACCTCGGCTGGTTCTTCCCGGTGTTCGCCGCCTTCGTGATGGTCTCCTTCGCCAACGCGGTAAACCTCACCGACGGGCTCGACGGGCTCGCGATCATGCCGGTGATCATCGCCGCCGCCACCATGGGCATCATCGCCTACGCCGTCGGCCGGGTCGACTTCACCGAGTATCTCGACGTGCACTACGTGCCCGGCACCGGCGAACTGCTGGTCTTTGCCGCCGGGCTGATCGGCGGCGGCCTCGGGTTTTTGTGGTACAACGCGCCGCCCGCAGCGGTGTTCATGGGCGACACCGGCTCGCTTGCTCTGGGCGGCGCGCTGGGTTCGATCGCGGTGATGATGAAACACGAGATCGTGCTGGCCGTAGTTGGCGGATTGTTCGTGGTCGAAGCGCTCTCGGTGATCATCCAGGTGCTCTACTTCAAGCGCACCGGCAAGCGGGTGTTCCTGATGGCGCCGATCCACCACCACTTTGAAAAACGCGGCTGGGCCGAACCGCAGATCGTGATCCGGTTCTGGATCATCGCGTTGGTGCTGGCGCTGATCGGGCTCGCCACGCTGAAGCTGCGCTGAGCGCGCGCTTTCGTCTTGGCGGAATGGCTCCAATGACCGCTCACGGGCGGGACGCCCCTCTGGCAAAGCCCCGCGCACTGAGCTACCAAGTTTGCACGCTAGTCGGAGCCCGCTCATGATCCCCGTCCTTGGCTATGAAGGAAAACGCGTCGCCGTTCTCGGGCTTGGCCGCTCGGGCCTGGCTGCGGCGAAGGCGCTGGAGGCGGGCGGTGCAACCGCGCTGTGCTGGGACGATGGCGCCGAGGCGCGCGCCAAGGCCGAAGGGCAGGGGCTCACGCTGCATGACCTCACCAGGCGCGACGCCTTCGACGATCTCGCCGCCCTCATCACCTCCCCCGGCATCCCGCATCTCTACCCCGAGACCAACCGCCACATCGCGCGCGCCTTTGAGGCGGGCGTGCCGGTCGACAACGATATCGGGCTGTTCTTTCGCTCCTTCGCCACGCCGCAGTGGGACAATTTCGAGACCCCGCCGAAGGTGATCGCCGTCACCGGCTCGAACGGCAAGTCCACCACCTCGGCGCTGATCCACCACATCCTCACCGAGGCCGGACGGCCCAGCCAGCTTGCCGGCAACATCGGCCGGGGCGTGCTCGATATCGACCCGGGCGAGGAGGGCGGGGTGGTGGTACTCGAGCTCAGCTCCTACCAGACCGACCTTGCCCGCGCCCTCACCCCCGATATCGCGGTGTTCACCAACCTCTCACCCGATCACCTCGACCGCCATGCCGGGCGGGGCGGCTATTTCGCCGCCAAGCGGCGGCTGTTCGCCGAGGGTGGGCCGGACCGGGCGGTGATCGGTGTGGACGAGCCCGAGGGGCGCTTTCTCGCCGGCCAGATGAGCGAGGGGCCGGGCGATGACCGCGTGATCCGCGTCTCGGTCGACCGCAAGCTGTCCGGGCCGGGCTGGCAGGTGTTTGCCCGCAAAGGGTTTCTCAGCGAGTACCGCAAGGGCCGGCAGGTGGCCTCGATCGACCTGCGCGCGATCAAGGGCCTGCCCGGCAGCCACAACCACCAGAACGCCTGCGCCGCCTTCGCCGCCACCCGCGCGCTGGGCCTCGCGCCCCGGCAGGTCGAGGCGGCGCTGGCCTCTTTCGCGGGGCTGCCGCACCGCTCGCAGCTCGTCGGCGAAAAGGATGGCGTGGCTTTCGTGAACGATTCGAAAGCCACCAATGTCGACAGCGCGGCTGCCGCGCTGCAAGCGTTCGAGCGGATCCGCTGGATCGCCGGGGGCTTGGGCAAGGAGGGCGGGATCGAGGCGTTGAAGCCCCATCTCGGCCACGTCGCCAAGGCCTATCTGATCGGCCATTCGGCGCGCGAGTTCGCGCTTCAGGTCGGCGATACGCCCTATGAGATCTGCGAGACGATGGCGCGCGCCGTGGCCCGGGCTGCCGAGGAGTCCGAACCGGGCGAGACGGTGCTGCTCGCGCCGGCGGCGGCCAGCTTCGACCAATACCCCGATTTCGAGGCGCGCGGCGAGGATTTCACCAAGGCCGTGCGCGCGCTGATCGGGTAAAGCTCGCCTTTACTTCTTTGCGCTAGACCGGGAGCCAGGCGCGGGGCCCACCCGCGGGCGCCTGGTTTGACTCTCGACGGGCGCAGGGCAAAGGAGTATCAGCAATGGGACGGGAAGGCTCGCTACCCGCGCGGTATTTTCGCGACGGAAGAGCGCTTGACGAAATGGCCGTAGACGGCGAGGCGCGCGATTGGCCTGCGCGCCGGGACGCAGAAACAGGGCTCAGAATGACCAAACGAACGCGCGATGTGCCGGAACAGGTTCACCAGGCCGCCACCTCGGCCTGGGACAAGTTCAGCCAGAAGATCGCCGCCGTTCCGCCGGGCCACAAGGACAAGGACGAAAGCCTGCTGGCCAAGGCCCGGGTCGATCCCGATGCCGGCAAGAGCCCCGAACAGAAGATGATCGAGAAGATCCGGCGGCGGATGACGGAATACCCCGAATGGTATGAAACCGACCCCGCCAGGGTGGCCGCCGAGGTGGCCGCGCAGCTTGAACGGATCGGCGCCATTCTCGAACGCGATCTGCCGGGTGCGAAGGAGCCGGTCGAGGTCTGGCAGATCCCGCTCTCGGTGTTCAACTGGCTGGTCGACGGCGAAACTGGCGAGACCTTTCATCACGGCGCGCTCAGCGCCTGGTCGAGCGCGGAGAACTTCAACGCCTCCAACAACCCGACGCTGAACGATCCGCAGCGCGAGAAACTGCGCGAGTCGTTCTTCGAGATCGCGCCGATGCTGCTCACGGCGGTGCTGGACACGATGCTGAAGACCGACCTCTGGATCAGCTTCGCCGAAAAATTCGTCGGCCCGGAGCTGAAATACCTTGTAATGCGGGTGCAGCGCCCGGTGGTCTGACGCCCGGCCCGGTCGCGCCGGACCGCGGCTTGGCCGCGGTGATTGGCCCGGCGGCACCCGGCGTCGGACACCCGTGCCGCGCGCTTGGGCGGGGGACAAGCTTTGCCGCTCCGTCTTGTGACTGCCCGAGCGGACCCCCATATCGTTAATAGCCTGCGGGTATCTTATCGGGGTGAAACGGAGGGTTTGCCCTGGGCACCCGTGAGACCGACACGGCCTCCCCCGAGATTGCCCGGCTGGTGCCGTGATCGCAGACGCGAACCGCTTTGCGCCGCGCTTGGGATCTGTGTTTAGATGCGATGTTCGCAGGCCGCGGACCGAATGGCCGAGTCCCCTTGGTCAACGATCCAGGAATATGTACCACCGCCGCACAGGTCACGCGGCGCAATGTCAGTGCCCGGCCGGGCACATCGGTTCGGTGCGGCTCCTGTGGGGGCGGGATGCACGGGCCATGTGCGGGCCGGGGGCGGGGCGGTCATGCAGGGGTCCGCCGCGTCGCTTCCCGTTCGTCTACCCAGTCCTTTGAAAGGAAACACCATGGGGTATTCCTCACCCAAAAAACCGTTCGATCTCAAGCAGTTTCTCAGCGAGAAGGCGCCGCCGGGCCGCCGAGGCTGGCGCTCTGGCGGCGTGAGCACGGTGCGCAAACCGTTCGCCGAGGCCAAGCCGAAAGAGACGCCCAAACCGGACTCCGACAAGTCGCCGTAGCGACCGCGCCGCCGCCGCCTTGACGGCTCTCGGGCCCCGAAGCGGGGCGCGTCCCCCCGGCCCATCGCGCCGGGTCACGTCCGGTGGAGGCCGGCGCGCGGCCGCGTTTATCTGCCTTGCCCCGGCTTTCGCCCCGTGATCTGACGAGGGCATGAACCCGTCGCTCGGCATCTTTCTCAAACTCGGCTCTGTCGCCGCCTTCGTGGCGATGCAGGTGCTGATCAAGCTCACCGAGGGGCGAATTCCCTCGGGCGAGGTGGTGTTCTTCCGCTCCTTCTTCGCCTTCCCGGTGATCCTCGCCTGGCTGGCCTGGATACACCAGCTGTCCACCGCGCTGAAGACCGCCCGCCCGATGAGCCATTTCTGGCGCAGCCTGGTCGGCACCGGGGCGATGGGGTTCAGCTTTGCCGGGCTCCAGCTGCTGCCGCTGCCAGAGGTGACGGCGATCTCTTTCGCCGCGCCGATCCTCACCGTGGTGTTCGCGGCGCTGTTCCTTGGCGAGAAGGTCCACGCGGTGCGGATCGCGGCCGTGGCGCTGGGGATGACCGGCGTGGCGATCGTGCTCGCGCCGCAGCTCTCCGCCGTCAGCCATGGCAACGGGGCCAACGCCAGCAACGCGCTGGGCGCGCTGTTCGTGCTCACCGCCGCCACCCTGGCCGCCTTCGCCCAGATCATCCTGCGCCGCATGGCGGCAGTCGAGCGCGCGGCGACGATCGTGCTCTATTTCACCCTCGCCTCGACGCTGATCAGCCTGTTCACCATCCCGTTCGGCTGGGTGATGCCCTCTCGCCACGACGCGGTGCTGCTGGTGATCGCCGGGCTGTTCGGTGGCGTCGGGCAGGGGCTGCTGACCTCGTCCTACCGCTTCGCCGATGCCTCGGTGGTGGCGCCGTTCGACTATGTCTCGATGCTGTTCGCCATCGTGCTGGGGTATTTTCTGTTCGCCGAGGTGCCGACGTCGATGACGCTGGCGGGCGCGTCGCTGATCGTTGCCGGTGGCATCCTGATCATCTGGCGCGAGCGCCAGCTCGGCCTCGACCGCACCCGCGCGCGCAAGGCCCGCACCCCAACCTGAGCGCGGCCCCCCAGCGGTATCGCCGCGACCCGGGGAACAATCACTGGCGCGCCATCCGGTTTGCGGGTATTCTGGGCAAAGACCCGGACAACCGGGCGATGAACGAGGCACATAACAGGCAGAACGCCGGGCGGTTTCCATGACCGAGATGGTATATGGCGCCACACCGAGGCAGGACGGAGACCCGATCCTGCCCCGCTGGTGGCGCACGATCGACAAATGGTCGGTCTCTTCGATCCTTCTCCTCTTCGCGATCGGGCTGCTGCTCGGTCTCGCCGCGAGCCCGCCGCTGGCCGAGCGCAACGGGCTCGACCCGTTCCACTATGTGCAGCGCCAGGTCATCTTCGGCGCCATGGCCTTCGCTGTGATGTTCGTCACCACGATGATGTCGCCCCAGATGGTGCGCCGGGTCGGCGTGATCGGCTTTTTCTTCGCCTTCGCCGCGCTGATCATGCTGCCGGTGTTCGGCACCGATTTCGGCAAGGGTGCGGTACGCTGGTATTCGCTCGGCTTCGCCTCGTTGCAGCCGTCGGAATTTCTCAAGCCGGTGTTCGTGATCACCGTGGCCTGGCTGATGGCCGCGAGCCAGGAGATCGGCGGGCCGCCGGGCAAGACGATGTCGCTGGTGCTCACCGTGGTGGTGGTGGGATTTCTCGCCATGCAGCCCGATTTCGGCCAGTCGGCACTGGTGCTGTTTGGCTGGGGGGTGATGTATTTCGTCGCCGGTGCGCCGTTCACCCTGATTGTCGCCTCGGCTGGCATGGTGGTGATGGGCGGCATGTTTGCCTATGAAAATTCCGAACATTTCGCGCGCCGGATCGACGGCTTCCTGTCCACCGACATCGACCCGACCACCCAGATCGGCTATGCCACCAACGCGATCCGCGAGGGCGGGATCTTCGGCGTTGGCGTGGGCGAGGGGCAGGTGAAATGGTCGCTGCCGGACGCGCATACCGATTTCATCATCGCCGTGGCGGCAGAGGAATACGGGCTGTTCCTCGTCATGGTGATCATCGGCCTCTACGCCACCGTGGTGGTGCGCAGCTTCGTGCGGCTGGTGCAGGAGCGCGATCCGTTCATCCGCCTCGCCGGCACCGGGCTGGCCGCGATGTTCGGCGTGCAGGCGCTGATCAACATGGGCGTGGCGGTGCGGCTCTTGCCGGCCAAGGGCATGACGCTGCCGTTCGTGAGCTACGGCGGGTCGTCGCTGATCGCCACCGGGTTTGCGCTGGGGATGCTGCTGGCCTTCACCCGCACCCGCCCGCAGGGCAAGATCGACGATTATTTCGCCCAAGGTAGGGGCCGATGAGCGCCCGCCCACCGCTGCTGGTGATCGCCGCCGGTGGCACCGGCGGGCACATGTTCCCGGCCCAGGCTCTGGCCGAGGCGATGCTGCGCCGGGGCTGGCGGGTGAAGCTCTCGACCGACGCGCGCGGCGCGCGCTACACCGGCGGCTTTCCGCATGTGGTGGAAATCGAGCAGGCGAGCTCGGCCACCTTCGCGCGCGGTGGGGTGCTGGCCAAGCTGGTGGCGCCCCTGCGCATCGCCGGCGGCATCCTCGGCGCCACCCTCGGCTTTCTGCGCGACCGCCCGACCGTGGTGGTCGGCTTCGGCGGCTACCCCTCGATCCCGGCGCTGAGCGCGGCCTGGGCGCTGCGCCTGCCGCGCATGATCCATGAACAAAATGGCGTGCTCGGGCGGGTGAACAAGATGTTTGCGCCGCGCGTCGATCACGTTGCCTGCGGCACCTGGCCGACCACGCCGATGCCCGAGCACGCAAGGCCGGTGCACACCGGAAACCCGGTGCGCGGATCGGTCGCCGAGCGGGCCGGGGCGGGTTACATCGCGCCGGGCGATTACCCGATGAACCTGCTCGTGATCGGCGGCAGCCAGGGCGCGCATGTCCTGTCCGAAACCGTGCCCGCGGCCATCGCCGCGCTGCCCGACGCGCTGCGCGCCCATGTGAGCGTGAGCCACCAGGCCCGCAACGAAGACGCCGAGACGGTCTCCGCTTTCTACGCCCATCACAGCATCCGCGCCGATGTGCAGGGGTTTTTCACCGACGTGCCGCGGCGGATGTCGGAGGCGCAGCTGGTGATCAGCCGGGCCGGGGCCTCGTCGGTGGCCGATATCAGCGTGATCGGCCGGCCGTCGATCCTGATCCCGTTCCCCCATGCCACCGACGATCACCAGACCGCCAACGCGCGCGGGCTGGTCGAGGCCGGCGGGGCAATCCTGATCCCCGAAAGCCGGCTTGACGTCGACACGCTTTCGCAGCAGATCGCGCTCGTGCTGGGCGACCCGCAGGGGGCCGAGCAGATGGCCGCCGCCGCGCTTGGGCAGGGCAAGCCCGATGCCGCCGACGCGCTCGTCGCCCTCGTCGAGGGCCTCGCCGACAAGACCCGGAGGACCACGCCATGAACGCCGCCACCAAGCTTCCCATCGCGATGGGCCAGATCCACTTCGTCGGCATTGGCGGGATCGGCATGTCGGGCATCGCCGAGGTGCTGCTGAACCACGGCTACCGGGTGCAAGGCTCTGACCTGAAGGCGAGCCCGATCACCGACCGGCTGGCCTCGCTCGGCGCCGAGATCTTCATCGGCCAGCGGCCTGAGAACCTCGAAAACGCCGAGGTGGTGGTGATCTCGTCGGCGATCAAGCCGGGCAACCCCGAGCTGGATACGGCCCGCGCCCGTGGCCTTCCCGTGGTGCGCCGGGCCGAGATGCTGGCCGAGCTGATGCGGCTCAAATCCAACATCGCCATCGCCGGCACCCACGGCAAGACCACCACCACCACGCTGGTGGCGGAACTGCTGGTGAAGGGCGGGATCGACCCGACCGTGGTGAACGGCGGCATCATCCACGCCTATGGCTCCAACGCACGGATGGGGCAGGGCGAGTGGATGGTGGTCGAGGCCGACGAGAGCGACGGCACGTTCAACCGCCTGCCCGCCACGATTGCCGTGGTCACCAACATCGACCCCGAGCACATGGACCATTGGGGCAACATCGAAAACCTGCGCCAGGGGTTCTACGATTTCGTCTCCGGCATCCCGTTCTACGGCCTCGCCGTGTGCTGCACCGACCACCCCGAGGTGCAGGCGCTGGTGGGCCGCATCACCGACCGGCGCGTCGTCACCTTCGGGTTCAACGCGCAAGCCGACGTGCGCGCGGTAAACCTGCATTACAAGGCCGGCGTGGCGCAGTTCGATATCGAGCTGAACGCCGAAGGCACAGTGATCGAGGGCTGCACCCTGCCGATGCCGGGCGACCACAACGTCTCGAACGCGCTGGCGGCGGTGGCCGTGGCGCGCCATCTCGGCATGAAACGCGACGAGATCCGCGCGGCGTTGGCGAGCTTTGGCGGGGTCAACCGCCGCTTCACCAAGGTCGGCGAGTGGCAGGGTGTGCCGATCATCGACGACTACGCCCACCACCCGGTGGAAATCTCCGCGGTGCTGAAAGCCGCGCGCCAGGCCAGCGAGGGCAGGGTGATCGCCGTGCACCAGCCGCACCGCTACACCCGCCTCGCCAGCCTGTTCGAAGACTTCTGCACCTGCTTCAACGACGCCGACGTGGTCGGCATCGCCGAGGTGTTCGCCGCCGGCGAAGACCCGATCGAAGGGGCCACACGGGATGACCTTGTGGCCGGGCTCACCGCGCATGGGCATCGCCACGCGCTGGCAGTAACGTCGCAAGACGACCTCGTGGCGTTGGTGCGCGCCGAGGCCAAGCCGGGCGACATCGTGGTCTGCCTCGGCGCCGGCACGATCTCGGGCTGGGCGCGCGGGCTGGAGGCGAAGCTGAAGGGGTGAGGTTGGGTCTGGTGCCGTATGGCGCACGGATTGCCGTCATGGTATCCTGTCCCGAGCGTATTCATGGCTGATCAACTCAAGAAATCTCTCGGCACACCCCTCCTCACCCTCTACGGCATCGGCATCATGGTGGGGGCGGGGATCTACGTGCTCGTCGGCCACGCCGCCGGGGCGGCCGGGCTCTGGGCGCCGCTGGCCTTCCTCATCGCCGGCCTCGTCGCGATTCCCTCGGCGCTGTCCTACGCCGCGCTCTCGGCCGCCATCCCCGAAGCGGCGGGCGACTCGGCCTATGTTGAAAAGGGGCTGCACGCCCATTGGCTGGCAATGCTGGTTGGGTTCATCAACATCGCCGCCGGGGTGATCGGCGGCGCGGCGGTGCTGCGCGGCGGGGTCGGCTACCTCCAGGCCCTGGCCGACCTCCCGTTCGAAGCGGCGACGATCGCGCTTGGCGCGGGCCTCACCCTGATCGCCGTGCTCGGCGTGGTCGAAAGCCTCGCCTTCGCCGCCATCCTCACCCTCATCGAGGTCGCGGGGCTGGCGCTGGTGGCCTGGGCCGGCTTCACCGCGCCGCCGGTCGAGGCCTGGAGCGCGGCGCTCGCGGGTCCGCTGCCCCCGCTGCCCCTCTCCGGCCTGTTCGCCGCCACGCTGTTTGCCTTCTTCGCCTTCCTCGGCTTCGACGACCTCGTGAACATGGCCGAAGAAGCCCGCGAGCCGGCCCGGTCGATGCCGCGCGCGATCCTCGGCTCGCTGGCCATCACCGCACTGCTCTATGCTCTCGTCACCCTCGCCGCGCTGCGCGCCGTGCCCGCCGAGGCGCTGGCGGCGTCGGACCGGCCACTGGTTCTGGTCTGGCAGACCACCGGCCGCTCGCCCGGCTTCCTTGCCGCCATCGCCGTGGCAGCGGCCCTGAACGGCGTGCTGGCGCAGATCGTCATGGCGGCGCGGGTGCTGTTCGGCCTCGGCCGCCGCGCACCGGGCCTCGCGGTGTTCCACCGCAGCCATCCGCGGTTCGCCACCCCGGTGCTGGCCACGCTGCTGGCCGGCGCCGCCACCGTTGCGGCCGCGCTCGCGCTGCCGGTGGCGACGCTGGCCGAATACACCGCGCTTGGGCTGCTCGCCGTCTTTGTCATCGTCAACGCCGCGCTGATCGGCTATCTGCGTCAGCGTCCCGCCCTTCCGTTTCGCGTGTCCGCCGCTGTGCCCTGGCTCGGCATCCTCGGGTCGAGCGCGCTGCTTGCCATGCACATTGCCGGAGCCTTGCCATGACCCCCTCCCTCATCGCCGCCGCCCTCTGGGTGATCGCCGCTTCGCTGATTGCGTTCCTGCCGATCCGCCGCCAGATCATTCCCGGCTCGATCCTCGGGCTCGCCGGGCTCGGCCTGATCGTCTGGATCGGCCTTGAAAACGGCTGGGTCTGGACGGTGATCGCGCTGCTCGCCTTCGTCTCGCTGTTTCGCAACGGATTCAAAGCGATCCCGATGCTGCTGCGGGGCGAAAAGATCGAGATCCCCGACGAATGACCCCTTCGCTCACCGCCGCCGCGCTCTGGGCGCTCATCGCCAACCTGATCGCGCTCATGCCGTCGCGCCGTGGCCATTGGCCGGCGGCCTGGGTGCTGATCGCCACCGGCATCCCGATCGCCGGCTGGGTGACCCGGGCACACGGCCCGCTCGTCGGCATCCTCGTCCTCGCCGCCGGTGCCTCGGTGCTGCGCTGGCCGGTGATCTACCTCTGGCGCTGGCTGAAACGTCTCGCCCGCCGCCTTCCCTGACCGGCCCGCTTTTCGTCTTGCCGGACATCCCCCTGCGGGCCGCTCGCGCCGGCGGGGCGAAACCACCCTTGCCCCGCCCCGCGCCAAAAGCTACCCAATCGCCATGACGCTCGATCTTCCCCCCGTGCGCGGCACGCTCACCGAACACCGCCCGCTGGCCGACCTTACCTGGATGCGGGTCGGCGGCCCGGCCGATGCGCTGTTCCTGCCCGCCGACGAAGACGACCTCGCTCAGTTCCTCGCGGCCCTCGATCCGAAAACCCCGGTGTTCCCGATGGGGGTCGGCTCCAACCTGATCGTGCGCGATGGCGGCATTCGCGGCGTGGTGATCCGCCTCGGGCGCGGCTTCAACGCGATCGAGATCGACGGCACGCGCGTGACCGTGGGGGCTGCCGCGCTTGACGCCCATGTCGCGCGCCGCGCGGCTGAGGCGGGGCTCGATCTGACCTTCCTGCGCACCATTCCGGGCACGATCGGCGGCGCGGTGCGGATGAATGCCGGCTGCTACGGCGCTTACGTGGCCGATGTGTTCACCTCGGCCACCGCGATCAACCGCAGGGGCAAGCGGGTTACCCTGAGCCCGGAAGAGCTCAACTTCTCCTACCGCCTCGCAGAGTTGCCCGATTGCTGGGTGATCACTTCGGTCACCTTCGAGGCGCCACGCGGCGACCCGGACGCGCTTGCCGCACGGATGGCGGCCCAGCTTGCCAAGCGCGACGAGACCCAGCCGACCAGGGACCGGACCGCGGGCTCGACCTTCCGCAACCCGGCGGGGTTTTCCTCGACCGGGCAGGCCGACGATGTGCATGACCTCAAGGCTTGGAAACTGATTGAAGACGCGGGCCTGCGCGGCGCCACCCTGGGCGCGGCACAGATGAACCCCAAGCACGCGAATTTTCTCACCAATACCGGTGGCGCAACGGCGGCCGAGCTGGAAAACCTCGGCGAACAGGTGCGAAAAACGGTTTACGAAAAGACCGGCATCACGCTAGAATGGGAAATCAAGCGGGTCGGAGAACCTGCGGACGAGTAATACGCCGGGGCAAGCCCCCGCAAACGCATAACAAGCAAACAACGGCCGCCAAAAGGCCGGATTTCGAGGCAGACAGTGGGCACGTCGAGCAGACAAGCCCTCAAGGTCGCGGTACTCATGGGTGGTCCTTCCGCTGAGCGGGAGGTGTCGCTCTCGTCGGGGCGTGAATGCGCCCAGGCACTGCGCGGCGAGGGGTATGAGGTGGTGGAGGTCGATGCCGGCCCCGACCTCTATGCACGTCTTCAGGAGATCGCACCCGACGTTGCGTTCAACGCGCTGCATGGCCGTTGGGGCGAAGATGGCTGTGTGCAGGGCATCCTCGAATGGCTGCGCATCCCCTATACCCATTCCGGCGTGCTCGCCTCGGCGCTGGCGATGGACAAGGAGCGCGCCAAGCAGGCGTTCCGGTCCGCCGATCTGCCGGTGGCGACAAGCGGCCTCTGGCCCTCCGCAACGATCCAGCGCCGCCACGTGATGGCGCCGCCTTACGTGGTGAAGCCCCATAACGAGGGCTCTTCGGTGGGGGTCTACATTGTGGCCGAGGGGGCGAATACGCCGCCCAAGCTCGCCGATGACAGCCCCGAGGTGATGATGGTCGAGCAATACGTGCCCGGCCGCGAGCTGACCACCACGGTGATCGGCGACCGGGCGCTGGGTGTGACCGAGATCGTCACCGAGGGCTGGTACGACTACCATGCCAAGTATGCGGCCGGCGGGTCGCGCCACGTGTTTCCCGCCGAGATCCCCGCCGAGATCGAGCTCTATTGCCTCGATTACGCGCTGCGCGCCCATGAGGCGCTGGGCTGCCGTGGTGTGAGCCGCACCGATTTCCGCTGGGACGAAAGCAGGGGCCTCGACGGGCTGGTCCTGCTCGAAGCCAACACCCAGCCGGGCATGACCCCGACCTCGCTCGCCCCCGAACAGGCGGCGAAAGCGGGGATGACCTTCGGCCAGCTCTGCGCCTGGATGGTGGAGGACGCCTCGTGCAACCGCTGACCATCTCGCGCTCCGAGCAGGCCACCCACCGTGCCGCCAATCGCACGGCGCCGCGCCGCGATCCGGCGCCGTCGCGGCTGACCTACAAGGTGAACCGGCTCTGGCTCACGCCGCTCTACCGCTCGCTGATGCGGGTCGGGTTGCCCACCTTCCTGATCCTCACCGCTTTGGGCTGGTATTTTGCCAACCCCACCAACCGCTACGCGATCTCCGAGAAGATCGAAGAGGTGCGCCGCTCGGTCGAGACCCGGCCCGAGTTCATGGTGAAACTCATGGCGATCGAGGGCGCCACGCCGGTGGTCGACACCGCGATCCGCGAGCTCCTGCCGGTGGATTTTCCGACCTCGTCCTTCGATCTCGACCTCGAATCGATGCAGGCCAAGGTGGCCGAGCTTGACGTGATCGAGGCAGTGAGCCTGCGCATCCGCCCCGGCGGCGTGCTGGAGGTGGCGGTGAGCGAACGCCAGCCGGTGCTGGTCTGGCGCGCGCCCGGCGCGATCGAGCTGATCGACGCATCCGGCCACCGCGTCGCCTCGCTCGTCGAGCGCGGCGCGCGGCCCGATCTGCCCCTGGTGGCGGGCGAGGGGGCCGACGAACACGTGCCCGAGGCGCTGGCGCTGATCCGCGCCGCCGCCCCGCTGGCGGACCGGTTGCGCGGCCTCGTGCGCGTCGGCATGCGCCGCTGGGATGTGGTGCTGGCCGGGGGCAAGCTGATCCAGCTGCCCGAGGACACCCCGGTGGCGGCGCTCGAGCAGGTGCTCGCGCTCGACCAGGCCCAGGATCTTCTCGCCCGCAATGTCACCCATGTCGACATGCGCAATCCCCGGCGCCCGACCCTGCGCCTTGCCCCCCCTGCGGTGGCCGAGCTTCGGCGCATCCGAAGCCTTTCACTGGAGTAAGACCCGATGACCGAGCTCTATCAGCAGCAACGTGCCATGCGCGCCATGCGCTCCGCCGCGATGCAGAGGGGGGTGATCGCCATCCTCGATATCGGCACCGCCAAGATCGGCTGCCTCGTGCTGCGCTTCGATGGCCCCGAACATTTGCGCGAGACCGACGGCGTGGGCTCGCTGGCCGGGCAATCGGCGTTTCGCGTCATCGGCGCCGCCACCACCCGCTCGCGCGGGGTGAAATTCGGCGAGATCGACGCGATGGGCGAGACCGAGCGCGCGATCCGCACCGCGGTGCAGGGCGCGCAGAAGATGGCCAACACCCGCGTCGACCACGTGATCGCCACCTTCTCGGGGGCCAATCCGCGCAGCTATGGCCTGGCCGGCAGCGTCGATCTGGCCGGCAGCGCGGTGGGCGAAGACGATATCGCCCGCGTGCTGGCGGCCTGCGAACTGCCGCCGATCGGCGAGGGGCGCGAGGTGCTGCATGCCCAGCCGATCAACTTCACGCTCGATCACCGCACCGGGCTGGCCGATCCGCGCGGCCAGATCGGCAGCCGGCTCTCGGTCGACATGCATGTGCTCACGGTCGATTCGAACGTGGTGCGCAATGCGCTTTACTGCATCAAGCGGTGCGATCTCGAAGTGGCGGGGATGGCCAGTGCCGCCTATGCCGCCGGGATCTCGTCGCTGGTGGAAGACGAACAGGAGCTCGGCGCGGCCTGCATCGACATGGGCGGCGGCGCCACCGGGCTGTCGATCTTCATGAAAAAGCACATGATCTTCGCCGACAGTGTGCGCCTCGGCGGCGATCACGTCACCTCCGACATCTCCAAGGGCCTGCAGGTGCCCTGGGCTACGGCGGAGCGGATCAAGACCTTTTACGGCGGGGTCTACGCCACCGGAATGGACGACCGCGAGCAGATCGAGATCGGCGGATCGTCCGGCGACTGGGAGAAGGACCGCCGCACGGTGAGCCGATCGGAGCTGATCGGCATCATGCGCCCGCGCGTCGAGGAAATCCTCGAAGAGGTGCGCGACCGGCTCGACGCCGCCGGGTTCTCGCACCTGCCGAGCCAGCAGATCGTGCTGACCGGGGGCGCGAGCCAGATCCCCGGCCTCGACGGGCTGGCGCCGAAGATCCTCGGCCAGCAGGTGCGCATCGGCCGCCCGCTCCGGGTGCAGGGCCTGCCGCAGGCGGCGACCGGCGCGGCCTTCGCCTCGGCCGTGGGCCTGTGCCTGTTCGCCGCCCACCCGCAGGACGAATGGTGGGATTTCGACGTGCCGGCCGACAATTATCCGGCACGTAGCCTGCGCTGGGCGATGAAATGGTTCAAGGACAACTGGTGAGGGGCAAGCCATGGCACTGAGATCGAACATGACGGACGCCGAGATTGCCCGCGCCGTGCGGGCGGGGTTCACACGGGCCGGGGCCGACCCGGAGCGCTATCGCGATCTGGTGGGCGAGATCGTCGCCGACGTGGCCGAGGCCCTGCGCGCCTTTGCGCCGCATGTCGAGCCGCGCGGCGCGCCGGCCCCGGCCGACCGCCCGGCCCGCCGCGCGCTCACCGACGCGGCCTGACCGTCCGGCGGCTTTGCGCCCAGATCGGCCCGGTTTGCGCGAAGGCTTGGCCGTCCGGCGCAGGGCTGCTAGGCTTGCGGAAACGAGGATGGGGCACGGCGCGCGACAGCACACTTGCGCGTCCCTCTTGGGGTCACGCCACCGCCAACCACCATATCGAGGGTCAGAACGCGAAATACCGCCGATCCACCGGCGTTTTTCGCCCATATTTCGTGGCAAAATCCTGTTTTTTGAGTGACGTGCCCGCAAAAGGCCGTTAAATTCGGGCCCAGAGCAGGCAACCCGCCCGGGAGCGGTGGGGCGGGACAGCTAAACACAAACGCACGGATATGCGTCAATTAAGGACAGGCGGACAAATCATGACATTGAACCTCACCATGCCCGGTCAGGACGATTTGAAACCTCGCATCACCGTGTTTGGCGTCGGTGGGGCGGGCGGTAACGCGGTCAACAACATGATCGACAAGAGCCTTGATGGCGTCGAGTTCGTGGTGGCCAATACCGACGCGCAGGCGTTGCAGCAGTCCAAGGCCGCCAGCCGGATCCAGATGGGCATCAAGGTGACCGAAGGGCTGGGCGCCGGAGCGCGCGCCACTGTCGGCGCCGCCGCGGCCGAGGAAAGCATCGAGCAGATCGTTGATCACCTCGCCGGTGCGCATATGTGCTTCATCACCGCCGGCATGGGCGGCGGCACCGGCACCGGTGCCGCGCCGATCATTGCCCAGGCCGCGCGCGAGCTCGGCGTGCTCACCGTGGGCGTGGTCACCAAGCCGTTCCAGTTCGAGGGCGCCAAGCGGATGCGCCAGGCCGAGGAGGGCGTCGAGGCCCTGCAGAAGATGGTCGACACGCTGATCATCATCCCGAACCAGAACCTGTTCCGGCTCGCCAACGAAAAGACCACCTTCACCGAGGCCTTCTCGATGGCCGACGACGTGCTCTACCAGGGCGTGAAGGGCGTGACCGACCTGATGGTGCGCCCCGGCCTGATCAACCTCGACTTCGCCGACGTGCGCGCGGTGATGGACGAGATGGGCAAGGCGATGATGGGCACCGGCGAGGGCGAGGGCGAGGATCGCGCGATCCAGGCCGCCGAAAAGGCGATCGCCAACCCGCTGCTCGACGAGATTTCGCTGAAAGGCGCCAAGGGCGTGCTGATCAACATCACCGGCGGCTACGACCTCACCCTGTTCGAACTCGACGAGGCCGCCAACCGGATTCGCGAAGAGGTGGACCCGAACGCCAACATTATCGTCGGCTCGACCCTCGACACCGACATGGAAGGCATGATGCGCGTTTCGGTCGTTGCCACCGGCATCGACGCCGTCGACATGACCCAGGATATCCCGGTGCCGCGCCGGCGGATGTCGGAGCCGCTGCACACGCCGCAGGACGTCGAGCATAAGCTTGAGGCCGAGGCGCCCGCCGCGATCGCCGCCGCCGCCGCGATCGAGACCGGCAGCCACGAGGCGCACGCGCCGCAGCCGTCGTTCTTCGACGAAGAGATCGACGCGACCGCCGCCGCCGCCGAAGAGCAGGCCGAGGATATCTTCCCGGCCGAGGACGCGGGCGGCGATCTGCCGCCGCCGGCCTACCAGCCGCGCCATGAGACGATGGCGCAGCCGCAGCCGCAGCCGCAGGCCGCCCCGGCGCAAACGCCGGTTGCCGCCTTCGTCGCGCCCAAGGCCCCGGCGCCCGGCACGCCCTCGCCCGAGGCCGTTGCCCGGCTGAAAAGTGCGGTAAGCCGTCAGACCGCCGCGGCCGGGCATGACCCGCAGGGGCAGCCCGCCGGCGATGGCAAACCGCGCTTCGGGATCAATTCGCTGATCAACCGGATGACCGGGCATGGCCAGCAGGCCGAAGCGGCCCCGGCGCCGCAACCGCGCCAGCAACCGCCGGTGCAGGCGCATGGCTACAGCGAGCCGGCAGCCGATCCGGAGCAGGAGCGGGTGGAAATTCCGGCATTCCTGCGCCGCCAGGCGAACTGAAAGACCGAAGAATAGACCCAAAAGGGCCGGCCTGTGCCGGCCCTTTTTCGTTTTGGGCCAAGGTGATGCCGCTCGGTGTTCACCTGCGGGGCAAGGCCGCACCTCACGGCGCAAATTCCGCCCCGAAACCATTTTGCCTGCCGGATTAATGTGCTAGGGATGGGCAAAGCTCGGCCCGGTACCACGAGGTATTGGGTGAATCATTGAATGCGGGGTGGGCGCGGACCATGCAAGACATGCGGCGCGACAGGGCAAATCGGATCGTTCACACGGGGGCACGGCGACTGCTCGGCAGTGCCGCCGTGCTGATCCTGGCTGGCAGCCTGGCGGGCTGCGCAGGCGGCGGCGGTGGCACTGCGACCGGTGGCGGTGGCGGCTGGTTCTCGAACCTGTTCAGCCTCAAGCAGGTCGAGAAAAAACCGATCGAGGAATACACCGCCGAAGAGATCTACAAGCGTGGCGAATACGATCTTGAGAACAACGATCTCAAGGATGCCGCCAAGTGGTTCGGCGAGGTCGAGCGGCTCTATCCCTATTCGTCCTGGGCCAAGCGCGCGCTGATCATGCAGGCCTACACCTACCACAAGGGCAAGGAATTCGAAGATGCCCGCGCCGCGGCGCAGCGTTTCCTCGATTTCTACCCCGGTGACGACGAAGCAGCCTATGCCCAATACCTGCTCGCGATCAGCTATTACGACCAGATCGACGATATCGGCCGCGACCAGGGCCAGACCTTCCAGGCGCTCCAGGCGCTGCGCGATGTGATCGAAAAATATCCCGAGACGGAATATGCCCGTTCGGCGATCCTCAAATTCGACCTCGCCTTCGACCACCTCGGTGGCAAGGAAATGGAAATCGGCCGCTACTACCTCAAGCGCAAGCATTATTCCGCCGCGATCAACCGGTTCCGTGTCGTGGTCGAGAAGTTCCAGACCACGTCGCACACGCCCGAGGCGCTGCATCGGCTGGTCGAGGCCTATCTGTCGCTCGGCTTCACCGAAGAGGCGCAGGCGGCAGGCGCGATTCTGGGGCACAATTTCAAGGCCACACAGTGGTATGAAGACAGCTACGCGTTGCTGGCCAAAAATGGGCTGAAACCCGAGGCCAAGGGCGACAACTGGCTCTCGGCGCTGTATCGCCAGCTCATCAAGGGCGAGTGGCTCTAGTCAAGGCACCCCGCCCCCATGCTGCGCAGCCTCGACATTCGAGACATGTTGATCATCGACCGGCTGGAGCTTGAGTTCCAGCCGGGCCTCAACGTGCTGACCGGCGAGACCGGGGCGGGCAAGTCGATTCTGCTCGACGCGCTCGGCTTCGTGCTCGGCTGGCGCGGCCGGGCCGAGCTGGTGCGCAGCGGCGCCGACGAGGGCGAGGTGACGGCGGTGTTCGATCTCGACGCCGGCCACCCGGCGCGCGCCGTGCTCGACGAGGCCGGTATTCCCGTCGGTGATGAGCTGATCCTGCGCCGGGTGAACCGGCAGGGCGGGGCCAAGACCGCCTGGGTCAACGACCGGCGCGCCTCGGGCGAGGTGCTGCGCGCGCTCTCGGAGGTGCTGGTCGAGCTGCATGGCCAGCAGGACGACCGGGGGCTGCTGAATCCCCGCGTTCACCGCGCGCTGCTCGATACCTTTGGCGGGCTCGAGCCGGCGCGCGACGCGGTGCGCGCGGCCTGGGCCGGGCTGCGCGCCGCCGAAGCGGAGCTGGGCGCGGCCGAGGACCGGCTGGAGGCCGCGCGCGCCGAAGAAGACTTTCTGCGCCATGCCGGTGACGAGCTGGGCAAGCTGGCGCCGGAGCCGGGCGAGGACGAGGCGCTCGATACGCGCCGCCGTCTGATGCAGGCGGGCCATCGGATCGGCGAGGATGTGCAGAAGGCGGCGCAGGCGCTGGGGCCGGGCGACGGGGCCGAGGGCCGCATGGGCGATGCGCTGCGCTGGCTGGAAGGCGTGGCCGACAAGGCCGGCGCGGTGCTGGATGCGCCGATCGACGCGCTCGGCCGGGCGCTGTCGGAGCTGGGCGACGCGGTGCAGGGGATCGAGACGGCGCTCGAGGCGCTGGCGTTCGATCCGGGCGAGCTGGAGCGCGTCGAGGAGCGGCTGTTTGCGATCCGTGCGGCGGCGCGCAAGCATGGCGTGGCGCCCGACGATCTGGGCGCCTTCGCCGAGGATATCGCCGCCAGGCTTGCCGCACTCGACGCCGGGGCAGAGGATATCGCGGTGCTGGCCAAAGCGCGCGACGCGGCGCGCCGCGCCTATGATGCGGCGGCGGCGGCGCTGAGCGAGGCGCGCCTCAACTCCGCCACGGCGCTCGACGTGGCGATGGGGGCCGAGCTTGCGCCGCTGAAGATGGACCGCGCCGTGTTTACCACGATCATCGCCCCGGCCGAGCCCGGCCCGGCGGGGCAGGATGGGGTGACGTTTACCGTCGCCACCAACCCCGGCGCACCGGCGGGGCCGCTCAACAAGATCGCCTCGGGCGGCGAGCTGTCGCGCTTCCTGCTCGCGCTCAAGGTCTGCCTAACCCGCGACGCGACCGGGCTGACGATGATCTTCGACGAGATCGACCGGGGTGTGGGCGGGGCGACCGCCGATGCCGTGGGGCGGCGGCTGAAGGCGCTGGCCGACGAGGGCGGGCAGGTGCTGGTCGTCACCCACTCGCCGCAGGTGGCCGCGCTCGGCGCGCATCACTGGCAGGTGGCGAAATCGGTCGAGGATGGCGCGACGCTCACCCGCGTGACCCCGCTGGACCGGCAGGCGCGGATCGACGAGGTGGCGCGGATGCTGTCGGGCGAGAACATCACCGACGAAGCCCGCGCGGCGGCGAAGGCGCTCTTGCAGGGCTAGGCTGGTATCGCACGGATGCTACGCGCCCCGGCGGTAGGTTGCGGGCAGAACATCTTGCCTCCGGCGGGAGTATGTCCACCTAGAAAATGCCCACGATGTTCGATTCGTGAAAGGAATCGGCGCAAAAACGCCAAGTCACCCGTGGAAATATCGGAAAAGTGTAATCCCGGTCAGATCTGCGGCACGACCTTGCCGGGATTGAGGATGCCCCTCGGATCGAGCGCGCGCTTGATCTCGCCCATCACCGCCCAAGCCTCGCCATGCTCGGCCTTCATGTAGCCGAGCTTGCCCATGCCGATGCCGTGTTCGCCGGTGATCGTGCCGCCGAGCCGCAGCGCGCGCTCGGCCATCCGCCCCGCCAGCCGCTTGGCCTCGGCAAGCTCGTCGGCGTTGCCGTCTTCGATCAGCAGGATGGCGTGAAAGTTGCCGTCGCCGACATGGCCGAGGATCGGGCCGGGGATTGGCGAGGCGGCGATGTCGTCGCGGGTTTCGGCGACCGCTTCGGCGAGGCGCGAGATCGGCACGCAGACGTCGGTGACGATTGCCGTGGCGCCGGGGCGCGCGGCCAGGCAGGCCCAGTAGGCGTGGTGGCGCGCGGTCCAAAGCGTGGTGCGGTCTTCGCTCTTCGTCGCGGTGCGGATATCGGAGGCGCCGAAATCCGCCACCAGCTCGCCGAACCGCGCCGCGTCTTCGGCGGCCGAGACTTCGCTGCCGTGGAACTCGACGAACAGGTGCGGCTTGGCCGGCAGATCGGTGCCGGAATAGGCGTTGACGGCGCGCACCGTGTCTTCGTCGACGAACTCGATCCGGGCCATCGGAATGCCCACCTGGATCACCGCCACGACAGCCTCGACCGCGTCGGCAATCGCATCGAAGGTGCAGACTCCGGCCGAGACCGCCTCGGGCGCGCCGTGCAGTTTTACCGTGAGCTCGGTGATGATCCCGAGCGTGCCTTCCGAGCCGAGGAACAGACCGGTGAGGTCATAGCCGGCGGCGGATTTCTTCGCACGCGAGCCGGTGCGGATCACCCGCCCGTCGGCCAGCACCACCTCGAGCGCCAGGATATTCTCGCGGATCGTGCCGTAGCGCACCGCCGTGGTGCCCGAGGCGCGCGTCGCCGCCATCCCGCCCATCGAGGCGTTCGCGCCGGGATCGACCGAGAAGAACAGCCCCGTCGTGCGCAGCTCGCGGTTCAGCTCTTCGCGGGTGAGGCCGGGCTGGACCACCGCTTCCATGTCACCCTGGTGGAGCGCCAACACCTTGTTCATGCGCGTGAAATCGAGACTGACGCCGCCGGCGACGGCACTGGTGTGCCCCTCCAGCGCCGTGCCCGCGCCGAAGGCGATGACCGGGCAGCCGTGGGTGTGGCAGATCGCCATGATCCGCGCCACCTCCTCGGTGCTTTCCGGAAAGGCGACCGCATCGGGGGGCGCCGGGGCAAACCAGGTTTCGCTGGCACCATGCGTGGCGAGATCGGACTTGGACCGGCTCAGCCGATCGCCTAGAAAAGCGACAAGCTCGGTGATAGCGGTGTCGATGGTCATGCCATCCTCTCCCCTCGTGGATCCGGGCCAATCTAGGCCAGCCCACCGGCCGATGCAAAGCCCGAGACCGAGGCCCGATGCCAAAACGGTTTACGATCTACCTGTCCGATCAGTTCGCCGCGTCGCGCGGCGAGCTCGGCCACGCCTGGGCGGTGCTGCGCGACAAGGGGCCGGGGCAGGTGCAGTTCTGGTTCATGGCGCTGGCGATCGGCGTGGCCGCCGGCGCCGCCGCGCTCGGCTTCCGGCTCGGGATCGAAACCCTCCAGGCCGCGCTCTACAACACCGACGACGTTGCCGCGCTGCACAGCCGGGCGCGCGATCTGCCCTGGTACTGGCTCCTGCTGATCCCGGTGTTCGGCGGGCTGGTGGTGGGCGTGGTGCTGAACTGGTTCACCCCCGATGGCCGGGTGCGTTCGGTCGCCGACGTGATCGAGGGCGCGGCGCTGTACGACGGGCGGGTGGAAAAGCGCGCCGGTCTCGGCTCGGCGCTGGCCTCGCTGATCACCCTGTCGACCGGGGGCTCGTCGGGCCGCGAAGGGCCGGTGGTGCACCTCGCGGCGGTGATCTCGTCCTGGCTTTCGGCGCGGATCAATGCCGACGGGATCACCGGGCGCGATCTGCTCGGCTGCGCCGTGGCGGGCGCCGTCTCGGCCAGTTTCAACGCGCCCATTGCCGGCGCGCTGTTTGCGCTCGAGGTGGTGCTGCGCCATTTCGCCGTGCATGCCTTCGCGCCGATCGCCATCGCCTCCGTCGCCGGCACGATCATCAACCGGCTCGAATACGGCGGTGTGACCGAGTTCGCGCTGCCGGCGGCCGGCGGCGTGGCGTTCTATGTCGAGCTGCCGGCGTTCCTGCTGCTCGGCCTGCTCTCGGGGCTGGTGGCCGGGGCGTTGATGCGCGCGATCCTTGCCGCCGACGACCTCGGCACCGAGCTGCAGCGCCGCACCCGGCTGCCGCGCGTGCTGCGCCCGGCGGCGGCGGGGCTGTTGCTGGGCCTGCTCGCGATCGCCTTCCCGCATATCATCGGCGTCGGCTACGAGACGACGTCGGCCGCGCTCACCGGCCAGCTCCTGCTGCACGAGGCGGTGGTGTTCGCTGTTCTCAAGGTGGTGGCGGTGGCGATCACCATGGCGGGGCGGATGGGGGGCGGCGTGTTTTCGCCCTCGCTGATGGTCGGCGCGCTCACCGGGCTGGCCTTCGGCATCGTCGCCACGGCAATCCTGCCGAGCGTGTCGGGCTCGGCCTCGCTCTACGCGCTCGCCGGCATGGGCGCGGTGGCGGCGGCGGTGCTTGGCGCGCCGATCTCGACCACGCTGATCGTGTTCGAACTGACCGGCGACTGGCAGACCGGGCTGGCGGTGATGGCCACCGTCTCGCTGTCATCGGCGCTGGCCTCGCGGCTGGTGAAACGCTCGTTCTTCCTCACCCAGCTTGAGCGGCGCGGCGTGCACCTCGCCGCTGGCCCGCAGGCCTACCTGCTCTCGACCGTCCGCGTCGCCAGCGCGATGCGCAGGCTGGGCGACGACGGCGCGGCCCCGGAGGAGAGCTGCTGGCCGCTGATCGAAGATGGCGTCTACCTCGACGGCAACGCCACGCTCGACGCCGCCATGGCGATGTTTGAGCAGACCCCGGTGAGCTTCATCCCGGTGGTGACGATTGCCGGCGAGGGCGAGCTGCCGGAGCTCTGGGGCAGCCTGCACCAGGTCGACGCGCTCAAAGCCTTCAACCGCGCGCTGGCGGCAACGGCGGCGGAGGAGCATTCCTGACCGGCGGGTCCGGGGCAGGGTGGGCGTTCAGATCTCTTCGATCGTCACCTTGGCGGGATAGAAGGCGATATGCCCGGCGATCCCGGCGGCCGCCTCGGTGGGGGTTTCGTAGCTCCACCCGGCATCCTCGATCACCGCCGATTTGGTGTGGATCGAGTAATAGCTGGCCGCGCCCTTGTGCGGGCAGGTGGTCTGGGTGGCGGATTTCTCCAGCATCGCCATCGCGATCCCCGCGCGCGGAAAGTAGAGCACCTCGGGCAGATCGCCCTCGGCCAGCTCCAGCACCTCGCTGCTTTCGCCCAGCACGGCGCCGCCGGCGCGAATGCACCATTTGCCCGGCTTGCGGCGGATACGGATATCGTCGCTCATCGTGTCATCCCCTCTGAAAGTCGCGCGACCATAACAGCTCTGGCAAACTTCGCACGAGTCAAATCGGTGCACAGGCCGCCTTCAGCCAGTCGCGCGCCGGGCTCGAAACGCGGGGGGCGACCTTGTGGTAAACGTGCGCGTGGTAGGCGTCGAGCCAGTCGCGCTCGCCTTGGGCAAGGCGCTCGACCAGGATCAGGCGGCGGTCGATCGGCACGAAGGTGAGGGTTTCGAACCCGTACATCTCACGCTCGGCGTCGCCGCCCTCGGGCCGCTCCGCCTCGACCACGGCGATCAGGTTTTCGAGGCGGATGCCAAAGGCGCCATCGCGGTAGTAACCCGGTTCGTTCGACAGGATCATGCCGGGTTCCAGCGCCACCTCGGAGATCCGGCTGATGCGCTGCGGGCCTTCGTGAACACTGAGGTAGCTGCCCACGCCGTGCCCGGTGCCATGGTTGAAATCCTGGCCCGCGAGCCAGAGCGGGTAGCGCGCCAATGGGTCGAGATCGCGCCCCGCAAGCCCCTTGGGAAAGCGCGCGCGGCTGATCGCGATCATACCCTGCAACACCCGGGTGAAGGCCGCGCGCTCCTCCATGCCCACCTCGCCCACCGGCAGGGTGCGGGTGATGTCGGTGGTGCCATCGTCGTATTGCCCGCCCGAATCGAGCACCACCAGCTCGCCGCGCTTGAGCTTGCGGTTGCTCTCACGCGTCACCCGGTAATGCATGATCGCGCCGTTCGGGCCGCTGCCGGCGATCGTCTCGAAGCTGATATCGCGCAAGGAATTGGTGGCGCGCCGCTGCGCCTCCAGCTCCACCACCAGGTCGATCTCGGTCAGCCCGCCGCGCCTTGCCGTCGCGTCGAACCAGGTGAGAAACTCCACCAGCGCCGCCGCGTCGCGCAGATGCGCCTCGCGCGCGCCGGCCAGTTCGGTGGCGTTCTTGCGCGCTTTGGGCAGGATACACGGGTCCTGGCCCCAGCTCACCTCGATCCCGGCCACCTCGAGAATCCGCGACACGGCATAGGGCGCGGTGGATTTATCGACCCGCACCGGGCCGTCGAGCGCCACCAGCGCATCCTCGAAGGCGGCATCGGGGTAAAGCGACACCTCGGGGCCGAAATGGTCGCCGATCCCGGCAGGCCGCGCCGGGTGGGTGTAGAAATCCACCCGTTCGTCGTCATGCAGCACGCCGAACCCCTGCACCACGGGGATATGCGGAATATCGTCGCCCCGGATGTTGAGCAGCCAGGCGATGCTGTCCGACAGCGTGAGCACCGCCGCCTTCTCGCCCGCCGCGCGCAGGATGGCGGCCAGCGCGGCGCGCTTGTCCTCGTGGCTTTGGCCGGCAAACGCGACCGGCTGCACCCGCACCGCGCCCTGCGGCGGGGCGGGGCGATCCTGCCACAATTCGTCGATCAGATTGGTCGCCGGCACCAGCACGATGCCGCTGCCGTCAAGGTCGTTCTCGATCTTCTCGATCTCTCCCGCGGTGTGCAGCCAGGGATCGAAGCCCACGCGGCCGCCCGCTGGGAGCTGTTCAATCAGCCAGGGCCCCGGCTGGGTCTCGGGCCAATGCACCGGGGTGAAGGCGCGCAGATCCACCTGCACGCGCACCTGGGCGCGGTAGCGCCCGTCGATGAACACCCCGGCCACGTCGCGCAAGGCAAGGCAGAACCCGGCCGAGCCGGTGAAGCCGGTGAGCCAGGCCAGCCGCTTGTCGGCATCGGCCACGTATTCGCCCTGGTGGGCATCGGTGCGCGGCACGAAGAAGCCGTCAAGCTCGCCCTCGGCCATCGCCGTGCGCAGCCGCGCCAGACGCGCCGGGCCGGTCGTGGGGTCTGCCGTGGTATCGAAACTCTGAAACATCGCGTCCTCCGCCGAATCCGGCCTGCTTTTTCTTGGCACAAATACTCTCGGGGGTTTGGGGGTGGAACCCCCGAGACAAAAATCTCAACCGGCCCGCTTCACCCCGAACATCCGCGCCCTGGCCCGCGGATCGGGGTCGAACAGCACCGCGAGCTGCTCGGTCACCGCGCCGGCGAGCTGCTCGGCGTCGGTGATCGTCACCGCCCGGTCATAGTAGCGCGTCACGTCATGGCCGATGCCGATCGCAAGCAGTTCCACCTGGCGGCGGCGCTCGACCATGGCGATCACGTCGCGCAGGTGCTTTTCGAGAAAATTCGCCGGGTTCACGCTGAGCGTGCTGTCGTCCACCGGCGCGCCGTCGCTGATCACCATCAGGATCTTGCGCGCTTCGGGACGGCCCACCAGCCGGCGGTGCGCCCATTCCAGCGCCTCGCCGTCGATGTTTTCCTTGAGCAGCCCCTCTTTCATCATCAACCCGAGGTTGGTGCGGGTGCGCCGCATCGGCGCGTCGGCGGATTTGTAGATGATGTGGCGCAGATCGTTGAGCCGCCCGGGGCTTTGCGGCCGGTTGTCGGCGAGCCACTTCTCCCGCGCGAGCCCGCCCTTCCAGGCGCGGGTGGTGAAGCCGAGGATCTCGACCTTCACATCGACCCGCTCCAGCGTGCGCGCCAGCACGTCGGCGGTGATCGCGGCGATGCTGATCGGGCGGCCCCGCATCGAGCCGGAATTGTCGAGCAGCAGGGTCACCACCGTGTCGCGGAACTCGGTGTCCTTCTCGATCTTGAAGCTGAGCGGCGTGGTCGGGTTGGCCACCACCCGCGCCAGCCGGCCGGCGTCGAGCGTGCCTTCCTCGAGGTCGAACTCCCAGGACCGGTTCTGCTGCGCCTGCAAGCGGCGCTGGAGCTTGTTAGCCAGCCGGCTCACGGCGCCTTTCAGCGGTTCGAGCTGCTGATCGAGATAGGCGCGCAGGCGCTCCAGCTCGGCCGGCTCGGCGAGGTCTTCGGCCTTGATCTCTTCGTCATGCGCGGTGTCGTAGACGGTGTAATTCGGGTCCGCGTCTGAGGGCGGCGGCGGGGCCGGGGGCTCGGGCGGCGCATCGGCCTCGGGCATCTCCGCCTCGTCGCCGGCTTCGAGGTCCGACATTTCGTCCATCGAAACCTGCGCCTCGCTGTCGTCCTGTTGCTGGTCCTGGTCGCGCTCGGCCTCGGCCTCGGTCTCGCCGTCATCCTCGGCGTTTTCCTGGTCTTCGTCCTGGCTCTCTTCTTCTTCGGTCTCGGCCTGGTCTTCCTCGTCTTCGTTCTCGGCGTCCGGGTCGTCGCCGAGCTGGTCGCCGTAGCCGAGATCGTCGATCACTTGGCGCGCGAGCCGGGCAAAAGCGCGCTGGTCGGCGAGCGCCGCGTCGAGGCCGGCGAAGGTCTCGCCCGCCTCGCCCTCGATGAAGCCGCGCCACAGCTCGAGCACGTTGTCGGCGCCCCGTGGCAGGTCACGCCCGGTGGCCAGTTGGCGCACGAAATAGCCCGCCGCCTCGGCCAGCGGCGCCTCGTCGGTCGAGCCCATGTTGGCATAGCCGCGCCGGGCCGCCTCGTCGGCGATCTTGTGGTCGATGTTGGAGGCGGTTCCGGGCATCGCGCGCGCCCCGACCGCTTCGCAGCGGGCGGTTTCCATCGCCTCGTAGAGCGCACGGGCCATCTCGCCCGGCGGCGCGTAGCGGCTATGGGTGGCGGCGTCGTGATACTTGTGGCGCAGCGCCAGCGCATCGGCCACGCCGCGCGCCAGCAGCACCTCGTCGCGCGCCATCCGCCGCGTCACTTGCGGCAGCCGCATCGTCTCGCCCGACACACCGGACGGGTCGACCGTGTAGGTGACCGAAAGCTCGGCATCGTCGGCCATCACCTTGGTGGCCTCGGCGAGCGCCTTCTTGAACGGATCGGCAGGGTTGTCGGTAGGCTTGGTCATGGTTTGGTTGTTTCACGCCGGTTGCGCCGCGACAAGCATGCAACGGCTGGTCAGGCCTCGTCTTGTGCTTTTTGCAGCGCCACCAGGCGGTCTTCCAGATGCTGATAGACATAGGTACTGGGCATGTCGGGCGCGCGGCACAACACGTAGTTGGCCACGTTGCTGTTGCCATGGACGAAATGCGCGGATTTCGCCAGCAGGTGCGCTTCAACCACCACGTCGAGCCCGAGCTTGTAGGGCGAGAACACCCGGCCTTCGTTCTCCGGGTGGTTCTCGTGCATCTCGCCGAAGTCCGAGCGCGATGCCGGGTAGACCAGCATGCGGTCGCCGTAGCGGCGGCGGACCTGGGCAATCACGTCGAGGGAATCGGAACAGGTGAAGACCAAGGCGTCGGGGTGGGTTTCGAGCGCGTCGTCGACGGCGTCGAAATAGAGGTCATAGGGCACGCCGCCGTCGGGCTGGACCATCGCCCGCATCTCGAGCGCGCCGCCGTGCACCCGCCCCGCGCCGCGCAGGTGCAGCCCGATCACCGGGCGGGTAAAGAAATTCTCGGCAAAATCCTCGATGAAGGCGCGGGTGGTGCGATTGGGTTGGATGAACCGCTCAAGAACATCGTGCCCGGCATGCCGGTCGGTCGGTATTGTCATCGTATCGCGTTCGCCCCGCAACAGGCGGGGATGGAACAAGTGCTCGGTCGAAAGTGGCACGTCGGGGTATGTTGCGCGGACGCTCTGTGGGTTCGCCCCGAGCGTCGCCCCTTCGAACACCGGCTCGAAAAAATAAAGCCAGGGATCGCCCGGGTGTTCGGGGTCGAGGTAGGGGCTGTTTGGCCATTTCATCACGAAGTCGCGTCCGTCTGCCGCGGCGAAACGGGCAAATTCCGCCACTTGGTGGACGTTGGCGAACATGCCGAATTGGTAGCCGCGCAGCCGCATCGTGGACCCGCCGCCGGCCGGCCGGCCGGGGTGGGACTGCGGTGCGCCGCGTGGTTTGAGCAATCTCCTCCGGACACGGCGCAGGAGACTGCGCACCCGGCTCATCCCAGGCTCGCGCTCGCGGCGCTTTCCGGCAGCTCCTCGTCGAAGCAGCGCTGGTAGAACTCGGCCACGGTCTGGCGCTCGAGCTCGTCGCATTTGTTGAGGAAGGTCAGACGGAAGGCATAGCCGACGTTGCGGAAAATCTCGGCATTCTGCGCCCAGTTGATCACCGTGCGCGGGCTCATCACCGTCGACAGATCCCCGGCCATGAAGGCGGTGCGGGTCATGTCGGCCACCGTGACCATCTGGTTCACGGTCTTGCGGCCCTTGTCGGTGTTGTAATGGGGCGATTTCGCCAGCACGATCGCCACCTCGGCGTCGTGGCTGAGGTAGTTCAGCGTCGCCACCAGGCTCCAGCGGTCCATCTGCGCCTGGTTGATCTGCTGCACGCCGTGGTAGAGCCCGGTGGTATCGCCCAGCCCCACGGTGTTGGCGGTGGCGAACAGGCGGAAATACTTGTTCGGCGTGATGATCTCGTTCTGGTCGAGCAGCGTGAGCTTGCCGTCATGCTCCAGCACCCGCTGGATCACGAACATCACATCGGCCCGGCCGGCGTCGTATTCGTCAAACACGATCGCCACGGGATTGCGCAGCGCCCAGGGCAGGATGCCCTCGTGGAACTCGGTCACCTGCTTGCCGTCGCGCAGCTTGATCGCGTCCTTGCCGATCAGGTCGATCCGGGAGATGTGGCTGTCGAGGTTCACCCGCACGGTGGGCCAGTTCAGCCGCGCCGCCACCTGCTCGATATGGGTGGATTTGCCGGTGCCGTGGTAGCCCTGGATCATCACCCGGCGGTTGTGGGCAAAACCCGCCAGGATGGCCAGCGTGGTGTCGGGGTCGAACTTGTAGGTCGGATCGAATTCCGGCACCCGGTCGGTGCGGGTCTCAAAGCCCTTCACGATCATGTCGGTGTCGATGCCGAACACGTCGCGCACCGAGATATCTTCGGTCGGTTTCGCCTGCATATCGGTGGTGCCGTCGGCCATCGCGCTGCCCTCGTCCTGTCGCTGTAAACGGGGGCACAATAGCCGATCTGCGCCCGAGCGAAAGGGGGCCGGGCGCGCTTTGTCGCCGCGCCGCTCGGAATTCACCGATCCATCGCAAGGCTCTGGCATTTCGCGCCCGGCTCTGCTCATATCGCCGCCGACCAGGACCGGACCGATGCTGACCCTTTTTCGCGAACTCTATGATGGTTTCACCGTGCGCGCGCACCGCTTTCGCTACGCGCTGCTGGTGTTTGATATCGCTACGATCGGCTTCGTCGTCATCACTTCCTTCGTGCCGCGCTCCCTCACCATCGAGGTGATCGACGCGATCCTCGGCGTGTTGATCCTCGCCGATTTCATCATCCGTTTCGTGATCGAGCGCCACAAGCACCGGTATTTCTTCCGCTTCGCCACCTGGGCCGATATCATCGCCGTGGCGTCGTTTCTCGCGCCGCTCGCCGGCGAGGGCTTCGGCTTCCTGCGCGTGTTGCGCACGCTGCGGCTGCTGCACACCTACCAGCTCTCGGTGCGGCTGCGGCAGGATTTTCGCTATTTCCGCGAACATGAAGACGTGGTGCTCGCCACCATCAACCTCGGTGTTTTCCTGTTCATCATGACCGGGCTGATCTACGCTCTCCAGCACGGCCGCAATCCGCAGATCGTCAACTATGCCGACGCACTCTATTTCACCGTGACCACGCTTACCACCACCGGGTTTGGCGACATTACGCTCTCCGGCACCTCCGGGCGGATGCTGTCGGTGGCGGTAATGATCGTTGGCATCACGCTGTTCTTGCGGCTGGCCACGGCGCTGTTTCGCCCTTCCAAGGTGAAATACACCTGCGAGACCTGTGGGCTCAACCGCCACGATCCCGACGCGGTGCATTGCAAGCATTGCGGATCGACGATCCGGATCGAGACCGAGGGGTTCTGAGCGGCGAGCGTTCACATCTGCGCCAGCACCGGGGCAGGGGCCGCGCTGGCACTGGCCCGGCCCGCGCGGCCATGCTAGCGCAGGGGCATGACCCGGCTTGCCCCCCTTGTCTTCGCCCTGATCGTCGCGCCCGGCCTTGCCCTGGCGCAGGACGGCGACATGGCGCGCCCGCTGCGCGACCCCGCCACCGTGCCCGTGCCTGCCGATACCGCGGCGCTGCTGCGGCTTGGCTCGCGCGTGCCCGTCGACCACTACGCCAATATCTATGACCGGCTCGCCGTCACCGGCGCGATCCCGGTGGTGGGGCCCGGGGCGAGCCTCGAAATCCGCGCCGCCGCCGACCGCGCGCGGGTGTTCCTCGCCTGGACGCAATATGACCTTGACGGCGACGGGCAAGTGGGGCGCGGCGAATTCGACCTGCATGCCCAGATGAGCTGGGGCGACAGCCTGGGCGAGCGCGAATACGCTTTGCTCGACGGCGAGTGGGCCGCCGCCGATGGCGACGCGAACGGCGTGGTGACCCTCGATGAAATCCTCACCCTCGCGCGTGCCATGCACCCGGTGCCCGACACCGGCCCGCTCGGCCCCGAGGGCGAGGCTATGCTGCTCATGGACCTCGACAATGACGGCTTCGTCACCTGGGACGAGGTCGAAGCGGTGTTGCGCAGCCGGATGCCTTAGAGCGCGGCGCGCTTGTTCCAGGGCATCTTGCCCAGCACCAGCTGGATGCCGCAGCGGTCGAAGAACACCACCAGCACCATGCCGATGAACAGGGCGTAGTAGAGCCAGCCGAGCCCCGTCACGAAGCTGGCGATCAGCACGAGGCCAAGCCAGACCGCGCGCACCTGCACCCGCATCGTGGTGAGGCTGCGGTCAATCGCGGCGTAGACCACGAGGTTGAGAAAGCCGACCCAGAGCGTCACCGTGAAGCCCCAGCCGAGGCCCAGAAGCCCCGCTGCGATCGCCACGAGACTGACGGCCCAGAACCACCATTCCGGGTCTTGATAGTTGATTTTGAACGACATGATATGCCCTCCCCGTGGCCCAATAATAGCAGGACGGCGCGGCCTTGGGGATGAGGCCAATCGCCCCGAATGGCGCGCCATTCGGGCCGGCGCGCCCGACGCCTCTGGCCGCGTGCCCCTCGCGCAGACGTGACCCGGCCCCGGACGCGCTTCGTGCCATCCTGTCACGACAATGTCCGGGAGACCCACATGACGAATGCCACGATTTCAATCCGCGCGCTGGCGCTGGCGGCGCTGGTCGCCGGTCCGGCGCTCGGGCAATCCGCCACGCCGATGCCAGGCGGCCACATGCATGGCGCCGACGGCACCGGCCACGACATGGTGACCATGCCCGGCCTGCGCGGCCTCGACGCCAGCGCTCAGGAAAGCGGTGAGCTTCAGTTCATGTTCATGAACTTCCCGGGGCTGAACCGCGAGGTGGAGCTGCTGGAGGACGGCATCCGCACCTACACCTGGTCCGACGACCCGGCGCTGGCGGCGGTGCTGGTCAGCCACGTTGCCGCGATGACCACCCGCGTCGAAGAGGGGCGCGATCCGCAGGTGTTCGTTCAGAGCCCGACCCTCGACATCCTGTTCGCGCGCACCGGCGCGGTCGTCACCGAGATCGAAACGACGGAATCCGGCATCTGGGTGACCCAGACCTCGGCCGACCCCGAGGTGGTGGCGGCGCTGCAGACCCATGCCGGCGAGGTGTCCGACATGGCCAAGCGCGGCATGGAGGCGGTGCACGAGATGATGATGCAGCGGGCATCGGCGGCGAACTGAGCGCCGCGCCAGTGCCGGGAACAGTGCCGCGTCTCAGCGGAAGTTGCGGCTTTCCTTGATCTGGTCCCAAGCCCAGACCACCTCTTGCAACTGCTCTTCCTGCGAACGGTCACCGCCGTTCATGTCGGGGTGGAGCACCTTGATCAGCTTCTTGTAGGCCTTGCGCACCTCGGCCTTGGTCCAATCATCACGAGCTTCGAGAATATCCACCGCGCGCCGTTCGGTGGGCGGCAGTTTGCGGGTGCCGGTGACGGCGCGCCCGGGGTTGCGGGTGGCGTTCTCGCCCAGCACCTGGTGCGGGTCGTCCACGCCCAGCCGGCTCCAGGCCCGCTCCTCGGGGCTTTTCTTGAACGGCTTGGTCTCGCGCTCCCAGACCCGGTCCTTCTGCGCCTGTTCCTCGACCTCGTCCTCGGTCGCCCCGTTGAAGAAGTTCCACTTGAGGTTGTATTCGCGCACATGGTCCTTGCAGAACCACTTGTATTCGTCGAGCTCGTCGGGGCTTTTCGGCGCGCGGTATTGGCCGAGCTCCTCACAGCCCGGGTGTTCGCAGACCCGCTGCGAGGTCTCGAACGCGCCCGACATGCCGCGCTTGCCTCGGGGTCTCTTCTTTTTGGAGGCCGACACCGAGATGTCGAAGCCAAAGGGGTCGAACTTGTCCATCTGCTCAACTCTGCTGCTGGGAGGCAGGAGTTTAGGCAGAGTGCGCGCGATCCGCAAGCCACCCGCGCGGCAAATTGCCGGTGCTTGCGCCGGCGCCGGGCGATGCATAGATCTGTGGGATGCGACCGACGCCGACAGGGAGGGCAGATGACCCGGCAAGACCAGATCCGCAGCGCGCTCGAAGCCGCCTTTGCCCCGCGCGCGCTTGAGGTGATCAACGAGAGCGACCGCCATGCGCACCACGGTGGCCATGACGGCACGGGCGAGAGCCATTTCCGGGTGAAGATCGCCGCGGACGCCTTTGCGCCGATGAGCCGGGTCGCGCGCCACCGCGCGGTGCACGCGGCGCTGGGCAAGGAGCTGACCGGCGCGATCCACGCGCTGGCGCTTGAGATTTCCGGCTAGGACGGGCGGCTACTCGGCCGCCACGCCGCGCTTCTCGGCGGCGATGGCGGGCGCCTTGGTGGGGGCCTCGGGCATATTCTGCGCCGCGTCGGCCGACGGCAGCTTCGGCGCATGGGTCTCGGCGATTTCGTCGGTGAAAATGTTCGGCGCGTCTTCGGCCGGGGCGGCGTCGATCGCGTCAGCGTCGATTGCACGGCGGAACACCAGCATGTTCTGAAACACCGTGGTGCGCCCGGTCAGGCCCTGACGCTCTTGCGACGGCAGGGTGTCGGTGCGCAGATAGTCCCAGCCGTCGGCGGCAAGCGCGTTCATCACCTCGCCCAGCGCGTGGGCGAACCGGTCGGCGGCGGTCTTTGCGCCCTTGGCCTTCTTGCCCCGCGTCGGCGCGGGAACCACCTTGTATTCGAAACGCATCAACCTTGTCCCTCGATTGGATAGGAGCCAACCTAGCCGATTCGGGCAGGTAAAGTCCAAGGGCTGGACGTTGGCGTCGGCGGGATTGTGGCACGAAAGCCCGCCCGATCAATCCCTTGCGGCGGCGCCCGCGAACACCCCCAGATATGCCCTATCTGCGCGCGATGCCAATCGGGTGCCCGGCGCCGTCCGGCCGCTCAGGCAGGCCATGGCTGGCGGCAAAGGCATCCATCCCGGCGGCGATATCGGCCGGGAAGGGGGCCACGCGCGGGACTGACATGTCGATGTGCAGCGCCAGCGTCTCACCGGTCGCGGCGATCCAGCCATCGGGATGGTGGATCTCCTGCCAGGTGTGGAAGCGCTTTGAATCGTGGTCGAGCAGCCAGGAGTGCACCCGCACGACCTGGCCGAGATGCAGCTCGCGCAGGTAGCGGATGTGGATCTCGGCGGTGTAGGTGGTGAAGCCCCGGGTCTTGGCATAGGCCGCGCCCAGGCCGATCACCTGGTAGAACTCGTCCGACGCCCGGTCGAACAGCATCGAGTAGAACGCCATGTTCATGTGGCCGTTGTAGTCGAGCCAGTCGGGGGGGATTTCGATCGCCGACGAAATATGCGGGGTGCTCATGCGGATCTCCCTGTCCTGTCGCCGGGATCGGCGGCTCTGACATTTGCGGGGAGGGCCGGCGCGCCGGTCACCGTGTGGTTACGCCGGGGGGCGCCGCCCCCCGGACCCCCCGAGGTATTTTGACCAAGAAAAAGAGGGCTGTATTTTTCGAACATATTGACGCCAAAAATCGCGGTTTCAGGCGATTCATCTATCACTTTTCCAACATGCGTAGCGGCGATCACAGACCCAGCTTGGCCGTCACGATCTCGTTCACGGCCTGCGGGTTGGCCTTGCCGCCGGTCGCCTTCATCACCTGGCCGACGAACCAGCCCGCGAGTTTCGGGTTGGCCTTGGCCTTTTCCACCTGCGCCGGGTTCTCGGCGATGACGGCATCCACGGCGGCCTCGATCGCGCCGGTGTCGGTGACCTGGCGCATGCCGCGCGTCTCGACGATCTCGGCCGGCTCGCCACCTTCCGTGTAGACGATCTCGAACAGGTCCTTGGCGATCTTGCCCGAGATCTCTCCGTTTTCGATCAGCGCAATGATGCCGCCGAGCTGCGCCGGGCTCACCGGCGACGCGGCGATATCGGCCTCGTCTTTCTTGAGCCGTCCGAACAATTCGTTGATCACCCAGTTGGCGGCGAGCTTTCCGTCGCGCCCCTCGGCCACGGCCTCGAAGTAATGCGCCGCCTCGACATCCGCCGTGAGCACGCCGGCATCGTATTCCGACAGGCCGAAGGTCTTGACGAAGCGGGCTTTTTTCTCGTCCGGCAGTTCCGGCAGGCCCTTGGCGATATCGTCCACCCAGGCCTGTTCGATCTCCAGCGGCAGCAGGTCGGGGCAGGGGAAGTAGCGGTAATCATGCGCCTCTTCCTTCGAGCGCATCGAGCGGGTCTCGTTCTTGTCCGGGTCGTACAGCCGGGTTTCCTGCTTCACCGTGCCACCGTCTTCGAGGATGGCGATCTGGCGGCGCGCCTCGACGTCGATCGCGGCCTGGATGAAGCGCATCGAGTTCATGTTCTTGATCTCGCACCGCGTGCCGAGATGGGCGAAATCCTGGGTTTCCTGGTAGCGCTCGTAATCGCCCGGCCGGCAGACCGAGACGTTCACGTCGGCGCGCAGGTTGCCGTTCTGCATGTTGCCGTCGCAGGTGCCGAGATAGCGCAGGATCTGGCGCAGCTTGACGACGTAGGCGGCAGCTTCCTCGGGGCCCCGGATATCGGGACGGGAGACGATTTCCATCAGCGCCACGCCGGTGCGGTTGAGATCGACGAAGGACATGTTGGGGTCCATGTCGTGGATCGACTTGCCGGCGTCCTGTTCGAGGTGGATGCGCTCGATGCGCACCCGGCGCGCCACGCCCGGCCCCATGTCGACGATCACCTCGCCCTCGCCGACGATCGGGTGGTAGAGCTGCGAAATCTGGTAGCCCTGCGGCAGGTCGGGGTAGAAGTAATTCTTGCGGTCGAAGGCGGAGACCAGATTGATCTCGGCCTTCAGACCCAGCCCGGTGCGCACCGCCTGCTCGACGCAATAGTCGTTGATCACCGGCAGCATCCCCGGCATCGCCGCGTCGACGAAGGCGACGTTGGAGTTGGGCTCGGCGCCGAAGGTGGTCGAGGCGCCCGAGAACAGCTTGGCGTTGGACGAGACCTGGGCATGCACCTCCATGCCGATCACCAGTTCCCAATCTTCCTTGGCTCCGGCGATCTTCGTGGGCTTCGGGGTTTCGAATGCGAGATGGTCGAGCATGGCCTGTCCTCGTGTGGGGTTTGGGGATTTCTAGGGCAGGGCGGGGATGGGAGCAAGGCCCCGGCCATGGGCAGAACCCTGCCGATTTTGTGCGGGTCGATGCAAAAAACTTGCCCAAAGGGGGGGAATCGCAGTCTCGGTGGGGGAAGGATAACGCCTGGGATAGTAAAATGACCTTGAAGACTGGCCTTTTCGCCGCCGCCGCCGCGGCGGCCCTTCTGGCGGGCTGCGCGGACAGCGAGTTGAAGTTTGACACGTTGTTTTCCACCAAGAACGCGCAAGCGACCGACCAGAGCATGCGCTGGGATTTCCACCCCGAGGCCGAGGCCTGGACCGCGCGCACGGTGGCCGCGATCGACAACCACGGCGCCAACCTGGTCAACACCATGCCCGCCGATATCGACACCTGGTGCCCGGCCTACAAGAAGGCCGGCGAGGAGGGCCGCAAGGCGTTCTGGACCGGCTTGCTGTCGACGCTGGCCAAGCACGAGAGCACCTGGAACCCCTCCGCCGTGGGCGGCGGCGGGCTGTGGTATGGCCTGGTGCAGATCGCGCCGGCGACCGCGCGCCACTACGGCTGCGAAGCGCGCTCGGGCGAAGCTTTGAAGGATGGCGAGCTGAACCTGTCCTGCGCCGTGCGGATCATGGACGTGACCGTGCCGCGCGACGGCGTGGTGAGCCAGAACATGCGCGGCGTGGCCGCCGACTGGGGGCCGTTCCACAACGCCGCCAAGCGCGAGGACATGATCACCTGGATGCGCGCCCAGCCCTATTGCGCCAGCTGAGGGCGGCGGTGCGAGCGGCCAGCCCCTCGCACTCCCGGAAGTCTTTTTCCCAGGAAAAAGACCAGACTGGGTGCGCGGCGATCATGGCGCGAGGATGCGCCCGACCATCTCGCCGGTGTCGCCGCTGAGCCCGTCGCTGGCGGCCATCCGCTCCAGCGCCGCGCGCATCATGCCCTGCCGGTCGGCGTCGTAGCGCCCCATCGTCTCGAACGCGCCCGACATCCGCGCCGCGATCTGCGGGTTGAGCGGATCGAGCCGGATGATCCAGTCCGCCATCAGCCGGTAGGCCGCGCCCGAGGCGTGGTGGAAGCCGCCCGGGTGCATCGCCAGCGCGCCGAACACGGCGCGGAACCGGTTGGGGTTCTTCATGTTGAACGCCGGGTGGGCGGTCAGCGCCTCGGCCACGGCGGCCGCCTTTTCGGGCGCGGCGTGCGAGACCTGCATCGCGAACCACTTGTCCATCACCAGCGCGTCGCCGCTCCAGCGTGCCTCGAAATCGGCCAGCGCCGCCTCGCCCGTCTCGGCGTCGAGCAGACAGCCGAGCGCGCCGAGCGAGAGCGTCATGTTGTCGGCGCTGGCGTAGACCTGCGCCGCCGCCTTGCCGCCGTCGAGCCGGGTGGTGAGGCCCAGAAGCGCGAGGCCCAGGGCGCGTTTACCGGCCTGTTCGGCAGTGGGGGCAAACGGCTCGGTGACCGTCATCTCGGCGGAGAGCCGCGCCAGGCTGTCTTGCAGCGCCTCGGCGATCTCCTGCGCCAGCGTCTCGCGGGCGTCGTGGATCCGGGCGGGGTCGGGGGTGATGCCCGCGTCGTAGAGTGTCTGGGCCATGTCGTCTTCGCCCGGCAGGTGCAGGGCGAGGGCGCGCAAGGCGGGCTCGAGCGTATCGTCGCGCAGCATCGTGGCGAGCGCGCCGAGATAGGCCTCGAGCGGCGGCTCGGCGCCGGTGACCATCGCCGTGAGCACCTCCTTGGCCAGCATCCGCCCCGCTTCCCAGCGATTGAACAGGTCGCTGTCATGGGCGAGCAGGAAGGCGCGTTCGCCGGGCGTGCTCTCGCGCTTCAGGATGACCGGGGCGGAGAAGCCGCGCAGGATCGACGGGACCGGCCTGGCGCCGAGGCCTTCGAAGCTAAAGCTCTGGGTCTTTTGCGTCATTTCAAGCACCTGAGTCGGCACGACATCATCGCCATTGGGGCCGATCAGGCCGGTGGCGATGGGGATCAGCATCGGGGCTTTGTCGTCCTGACCCGGTGTGGCGGGCGTGTCCTGGGTGAAGGTGAGGGTGTAGGTGCCATCCTCCCAGGTCTCTTCGACCGAGAGGCGCGGCGTGCCCGCCTGCTTGTACCAGAGCCTGAACTGGCTGAGATCGCGCCCGGTGGCATCTGCGAACACCTCAAGCCAATCGTCGATCGTGGCCGCCTCGCCGTCGTGGCGCTCGAAGTAGAGATCGAGCGCGCGCCGGTAGGCCTCTGGCCCCACCAGCGTGTGGAGCATGCGGATCACCTCGGCGCCTTTTTCATAGATCGTCGCGGTGTAGAAATTGTTGATCTCAACAAAGCTGTCGGGCTGGACCTGGTGGGCGAGCGGGCCGTTGTCTTCGCGGAATTGCCGCCCGCGCAAGCTCATCACGTCTTCGATCCGCTGCACCGCCGCCGAGCGCAGGTCGGCCGAGAACGACTGGTCGCGAAACACCGTGAGTCCTTCCTTCAGCGACAGCTGGAACCAGTCGCGGCAGGTGATGCGGTTGCCGGTCCAGTTGTGGAAATACTCATGCGCGACGATGCCCTCGATCCGCGCGAAGTTCGCATCCGTCGAGGTGTCGGGGCTGGCGAGCACGGCGGAGGTGTTGAAAATGTTCAGCCCCTTGTTCTCCATCGCGCCCATGTTGAAGTCGGACACGGCGACGATCTGGAAAATGTCGAGGTCGTATTCGCGCCCGTAGGTCTGTTCGTCCCAGCGCATCGAGGCCTTCAGGCTTTCCATCGCCCATTCGGTCTTGTGCTCGTCGCCACGCCGGGTCCAGAGCTTCAGCGCCACCTCCTTGCCCGACTGTGTGGTGAAGTTGTCGTCGCGCGCCACCAGATCGCCGGCGACCAGGGCGAACAGATAGGCGGGCTTGGGCCAGGGGTCGGTCCATTCCGCCCAGCCGGGGCCTTGGGCGGTGGGGTTGCCGTTTGAGAGCAGCACCGGCTCGCTCCCCTCGATGCGCACGGTGAAAGGCGCCATCACGTCGGGGCGGTCGGGGTAGTAGGTGATGCGGCGGAACCCCTCGGCCTCGCACTGGGTGCAGAACATGGCGTTCGACAGGTAGAGCCCTTCGAGACGCGTGTTGCCGGCGGGGTCGATCTCCACCTCCGCTTCCCAGGTGAAGGGCGCATCGGGGACATCTGCCGTCAGCCCTTCGTCGGTGAGTTCGGGGCTGACGATCTGGCCGTCGACCGTGGCCCAGATGAGCTTGAGCCCCTCGCCGTGCAGGAAAAACGCGCGCGATGCGGCGGCCGGGTTTGGCCGGAAGTGGATGCGGGCGATCACCCGCGTGGCACTTGGCGCGAGGCGGAAGGTCAGGTGCACGTCGTCGACGAGGAAGGCCGGCGGGGTATAGTCGGCAAGGAAGATCTTCTGCGGGCTGGGCTCGGTCATCGCGCGTCCTTTCGGGGGAGTGTTGGGGGCAAGCTATGCGCGCAGGGCGGGGGCTGCAATGGGCGAGGGGGGCGGGGTCGGGCCGCGGGCGTGCCCGGCGGTCGATCTGGGCTGTTGCCTATCGGAACCTTTCTTCCTATCCGTTCTGTAGGCAATGGCACACAATCGCATACGGAGGCCTCTGATGGAGCGTCGCGTCGAAAAATTCGGGCTGAGCATCGCCCCCGAGATCGCCCTCTACGTCGAGGCGCGCGCCCTGCCGCGCACCGGGGTGAAGGCGAAGGACTTCTGGAAAGGCTTCTCGGACATCGTCCACGACCTCGCGCCGAAAAACCGTGCCCTGCTGGAGCGGCGCGAGGAACTCCAGCAGCAGATCGACGCCTGGCATGTCGCCCGGCGCGGCCAGCCGCATGACGCTGCCGCCTACCGGGCGTTTCTCGAACAGATCGGCTACCTCGTGGGCGAGCCCGCGCCGTTCTCGGTCGAGACCGACTCCGTCGATCCCGAGATCGCCACCATCGCCGGGCCGCAGCTGGTGGTGCCGATCACCAATGCGCGCTATGCGCTCAACGCCGCCAACGCCCGCTGGGGCTCGCTCTACGATGCGCTCTATGGCACCGACGCGCTGGGCAGCCTGCCCGAGGGCAAGGGATATGACAGCACGCGCGGGCGCGCGGTGATCGCCTGGGGCCGGCGCTTTCTCGACGAGGCGGTGGCGCTTGCCGGTGGCTCCCACATGGACGTGGCCGCCTACCGGGTGGAAAACGGCGCGCTGGTGCCGGAGCTGGCCGAGCCGGCGCAGTTCATCGGTTGGCGCGGCACGGAAGATGCGCCCGAGGCGGTGCTGCTGCGGCACAACGGGCTGCACATCGTGATCGAGATCGACGCCTCCACCCCGGTCGGGCAGGACGACAAGGCGGGGGTGTCGGATATCGTGCTCGAAGCCGCGCTCTCGGCGATCATGGATTGCGAAGATTCCGTGGCCTGCGTCGACGCTGTCGACAAGGCCGCCGCGTATGACAATTGGCTTGGCCTGATGCAGGGCACGCTCACCGAGCCGGTGACCAAGGGCGGCGAGAGCTTCACCCGCGCGCTGGCCTCCGACAAGGTGTTTCACGCCGCGCGCGGGGGCGAGGTCACGCTGAAGGGGCGCGCGCTGATGCTGGTGCGCAACGTCGGCCACCTGATGACCACCCCGGCGATCCGCGACCGCGACGGGGCCGACATTCCCGAAGGGATCATGGATGCGATGATGACCACGCTCGCGGCGCTGCACGACATCGCGGCGCGGCGCAACTCGGCTGCTGGCTCGATCTACGTGGTGAAGCCGAAGATGCACGGGCCCGACGAGGTGGCCTTTGCCGACGAGCTGTTTACCCGCGTCGAGGCGGTGCTGGGCCTGCCCGCCAACACTGTGAAACTGGGGATCATGGACGAAGAGCGGCGCACATCGGCCAACCTCGCCGCCTGCATCGCCGCCGCGCGCCACCGCGTCGCCTTCATCAACACCGGCTTTCTCGACCGCACCGGCGACGAGATCCACACCTCGATGGAGGCCGGGGCGATGGTGCCCAAGGGCGAGATGAAAGCCCAGCCCTGGATCCGGGCCTACGAGGATCGCAACGTCGATATCGGGCTGGCCTGCGGGCTCAGCGGCAAGGCGCAGATCGGCAAGGGGATGTGGGCCGCGCCCGACCGGATGCACGATATGCTGCGCGAAAAGATCGGCCACCCCATGGCCGGGGCCAATTGCGCCTGGGTGCCGTCGCCCACCGCCGCGACGCTGCACGCCACGCACTACCACAAGGTCGACGTGGCCGCCCGCCAGCGCGAGATCGCCGCCGCCGGCCCGCGCGCCACGCTCGACGATTTGCTGACGATCCCGCTCGGCGACCCCGCCGACTGGTCCGAGGCGCAGATCGCCGCCGAGATCGAGAACAACGCCCAAGGCATCCTTGGCTATGTCGTGCGCTGGATCGACGCCGGCGTGGGCTGCTCGAAAGTGCCCGACATTCACGACGTCGGGCTGATGGAAGACCGCGCCACCTGCCGGATCTCAAGCCAGGCGCTGGCCAACTGGCTGCACCACGGCGTGGTGAGCGAAGGCCAGGTGATGGCGGCGCTGCACAAGATGGCGGCGGTGGTCGACCACCAGAACGAAGGCGATCCGTTCTACCGGCCGATGGCGCCGGAGTTTACCGGCGTGGCGTTCCAGGCGGCGGCGGACCTGGTGTTCAAGGGACGGGTGCAGCCCTCGGGCTACACCGAGCCGGTGTTGCACGCGCGCCGGCTGGAGCGTAAGGCGGATTGGTGACGGCGGGTCCTGGGCCAGCTCCCCAGCCCCGCGGGATAGTTCTGGCAAGAGGAAAGGGCGAGGTATGACCGATATTTCTCTCAGCAAGGCACGCACGATCATTCGCAAGACGATGGAGGCGGGCAAGGCGGCCGGGATGAAGCCGCTGTCGGTGGTGGTGCTCGATGCGGGCGGTAACGTGATCGCCTTCGAGCGCGCCGACGGCGCGGCGCCGGGCCGGTTCGAGCTGGCGCGCGGCAAGGCCTATGGCTGCATCATGCTCGGCATGGGCGGCACCGCGCTGCGCGACAGGGCCGAGCAGCAGGCCTATTTCATCGCCGCCGCGAACGGCGTCTACGATGGCCGGGTGGTGCCGGTGCCGGGCGGCATCCTCGCGCATGATGCGCGCGGCCGGGTGGTGGGTGCGGTCGGTGTAACCGGCGACAGTTCCGAGAACGATCTCGCCGCCGGGCTGGTCGGGATCGAGGCGGTCGGGCTGGTCGGCGAGGGGTGACGCGGCTCGCCCCTTTTCCTTTTGCCAAAGCGCCGTTACTCTCGCCGCCACCTTGCGTGACGGAGGACCAGAGGTGACCAGGACGCGGCCGATCATCGGTATCATCGGCAATGCCGCGCTGCTCGGCGGCGACTACCCGGCCCATGCCACCGGCACGATGAACTCTATTGCCATGGCCGAGGTGGCCGGCGCGATGCCGCTGCTGATCCCCGCCAACCCGCATTACGTGAGCGTCGAGGAGCTGATCGAGGTCTGCGACGGCTTCCTGCTCACCGGCGGGGCGCCGAACGTGCACCCGGAGGAATACGGCGAGGCGGCGACCGAGGCGCATGGCGATTTCGACCGCTGCCGCGACAAGATCACCCTGCCGCTGGTGCGCGCCTGCGTCGAGCGTGGCCAGCCGTTCTTCGGCATCTGCCGGGGGTTCCAGGAGGTCAACGTGGCGATGGGTGGTACGCTCTGGCCAGAGATCCGCGAACTGCCCGGCCGGATGAACCACCGCATGCCCCCCGACGGCACGATCGACGAGAAATTCGCCATCCGACACGCCGTGCACTTCACCCCCGGCGGCGTGTTCGAGCGGCTTGTCGGCGCGCGCGACGTGATGACCAATACCCTGCACGGCCAAGGCATCAAGGAGCCGGGGCCGCGTGTGGTGGTCGATGGCACCGCCGACGACGGTACGCCCGAGGCGGTCTATATCAAGGACGCACCGGGCTTTGCCGTCGCGGTGCAGTGGCACCCGGAATACAACGCGGCCTCCGACCCGGTCTCGCGGCCGCTGTTCGAGGCGTTCGGGCAGGCCGCGCGCGCCTGGGGCGAGGGCCGCCGCCCGGCGCCGCTGCTCAAGGCAGTGTGATCGCCGGTGTATTGACCGATAACCGATCCGCGGGCCAGCCTGTTCGCCACGCGAACGGGAGATACATCATGACATCGAATAGGATCGGCCTCGGGCTGCTGGCGGCCGGGCTGGTGGGTGCGGCCGTCTGGTGGGCGAGCCAGGGCACGCGAGAGGGCGCCACCACCACCGCCGTCGCGCCCAATACCGCCGCGCCGGGCGAGGAAATGGTGGCGGTGGCGCTGCCGGATCTCGCCGGCGACGCGGCGGTTGGGCAAGCGGTGTTCGCCGCGCGCTGCGCCGCGTGTCACGGCCCCAATGCCGGCGGCGTCGACGGGGCAGGGCCGCCGCTCGTGCATGTCTACTACGAGCCGAACCACCATGGCGATGCGGCGTTCTTCCTCGCCGCAGAGCGTGGCGTGCGGGCGCATCACTGGCGGTTTGGCGACATGCCCCCGGTCGAGGGCGTGACTCGCGCCGAAATCGCCGCCGCCATCGCCTTCGTGCGCCGGGTCCAGCGCGAAAACGGGATTTTCTGAGCGCCGGGAAAAGCGCGCTACATCAACAGCCGCGCCTCGAAGCTTTTCAGCACCGTGCGCGCGGTCTGGCCATATTGGCCGGGGTTCGAACGCAGCTCGGGGAAGACCGAGAACAGCTCTTCGCGCGCCGGATCGTCGATCGCTTCGAGCCCCTCGGCGCCGGGGTGGAAGCTTTCCGACGGCGCGCCGCTGGCCCAGATCACCTCGTGGTGGTCGAACAGCAGGTGGATGTAGCGCAGCTTCTCGCGGTTGACCTCGCGGATCGTCGTGCCGTTGACCAGGTGCTTGGCCGGCACCATCACCTCGCGCGCCTCGAAATAGAGCGTTGCCAAACCGCCCTCGTAGAGCATCCGGTGCTGCGGCGAGACCAGCAGCGGGCGGTCGTTGCCGAAGGCGCCGCGGGCGAACTCGATCGGCGCCAGCAGCCCGGTGCCCTGCACGTCGCTCGTGCCGACCCAGCGCAAGGGCTGGGGGCCATGGTCGCGGGTGAGTACGAAGTCGCCGGGGCGAAGGGTTTCGATCGGCCAATCGCCGTGGGGGGTGGCGATCAGCGTGCCCTCGGTGAAGCAGATGATGATGTTTTCGATGTTGGAAAACGCCACCGTGGTGCCGTCCGACAGCGTTGCCGTGCCGCTCTCGGCGTCGGTGTAGCTGATCGTGCCCCAGTCGATCAGGCCGGAGAAATCAATCGTGTCGCCGCCGGTTTCGCCGGTCTCGTCGCCGGTGATGGTGATGGTCGAGCCGGGGCCGCCGAGCGCATTGGCGGCATCGAGGATGAACATGTCGTCGCCGTCGCCGCCCGTCGCGGTATCGCCAGCGCCGACGTAAAGCGTGTCGTTACCCGCGCCGCCATCGAGCGTGTCGGCGCCTGCGCCGCCGGTGATCACGTCGTCGCCGGCCTGGCCGTAGATCACGTCGTCGCCCGCGCCGCCGTCGATCGTGTCGCCCGCCCCGCCGGTGATCTCGGCGGGAATGGTGGTGAACTGGACATCGGTGAAGTAGATGCCTTGCGTGTTCACGTCGAGGTTGCGGTACGACACGACAATCTGGCTCACCGGCCCGGCCACCTCGACCAGCACCGAGCCCTGGGCCTGGGCCTGGGTGTCGTTGGTGTTGCCGGCGGTCACGGTGGTGCCCGAGACGGTATCGTTGCCGGCCGGGGTGATCGTCACCGCGACCGGGTTGCCGTCGGCATCGAAGGCGGTAACGGTGAACTGGTCCCAGTGGTTGCCGGCGGAGCGGTCGACGTCGTTGATGCGGAAGGCGACATCCTCCACCGCGCCGGTCATCCCCGAGCCCGACGCCGGGGCGAAGTCGAGGGTCAGATTGGCGGTGTCGCCATCGCCGGTGCCGAACAGCAGGCCGGAGGAATGGGCGTTGTAGGTCTCGCCCGCGCCGGTGTTGACATATTGCGTCTCGACCGTCTCGACCGTCAGCGCCGGGTTGTTGTTGCCGGTACTGGCCATCGACACCGACACGTTCATCGTGCCGGTATTCTGGGTGAAGCCGGCGCCGAGGTTGGCCGCGTCACCACCCTGGAGCGACCAGTTCAGATCCTCGGTGGTGGGCGCAACGAAGCCGTCGCCGTAAACCGTGTCGGCGCCGTCGCCGGCGTCGATCGTGTCGGCCCCGGTGCCGCCGGCGATCCAGTCGTCGCCACCGCCGGTGTCGATCGAGAACCCCTCGGTGTCGGCGCTGCCGTTGAAGGTGTCGGCGGTGCCGGCGTCGAAGACGAACGTCTCGATATCGGAGAAGTCGATCACCGTGCCGCCGACTATGGTGCTGCCGGTGCCGTCGCCGGTGAGGGTGGTGTTGGTGGCGGTGCCGGTCGCGGTGATGTCGAGCGTGTCGCCATCCGTCTCTGCGCCCGCGCCGCCATCGATCGTGTCGGCGCCGTCGCCGAGATCCCAGAGGATCGTGTCGTCGCCGTCGCCGGCGAAAATGGTATCGGCCCCGCCCCCCGCGTCGATCGTATCATCGCCGCCGTAGCCGTATATTTCGTCGCCGCCGCTGCCGATGCTGTCGCCGTCGGGGTCGCCGGCCCAGGTGTAGTCGAGCAGGTCGTCGCCCGCCGTGCCTTCGACGATGCCGTCGGAATACACCGGCACGCCGCCCGAGAAGGTGAAATCGGTGGTGCCGTTCGGATCGCTGGTGCCGAAATCGTAGGTCTCATAGCCCGCGAGCGTGGTGGCGTTGCCCGAGCCGGGCAGGGCGACGTCGGTCGCGCCGCCGTTGGTGAACCCGGTCTGCGCAACGCCGCTGCCGCCGTTGGTCCAGGTGATGTCACCGTATATATATTCGAGGGTAAAGTCGCCGCTGCCGGTCGAGGTCAGCACCAGCTGGAAATCGTTCGTGGTGGTGGACCCCGAATAGGCGCGCACCCCGGCCCAGGTGATGGTGACCGTGCCGTTCGCCGGGTCGAGATCCCAGTAGATATTCCCGCCGTTGTTGATGTTCACATCCGACCAGAACGCCGCAATAGTGGGCGTCGTGGTCGAGCTCAGCGCGGGGGCATAGGCGGTATTGGCGGCGCCAAACGAGATGTTGCCGTTCGAGTTGACGTAGATCGAGGTGTAATTGGTGCCGAAAAAGTCGATCCCGCCGCCGCCGAACACGGAGGTGATGTTGACCGCGACCGACCCGTCATCGTTGTTGCCGACAGCCTTTGTGGCGGTGGAAAAAACGCCTTCGCCGTAGCCGGCGGGGCCACCCAGGCCCGAAACCATCACCGCCATGCGCGCGCCTCCCCTCGGGTGGCGGGCGCGTGGCCCGGCTCATCTTCCGGGTGGCTGGCCGGGCGAGGCATGCCAAACCGCCCCCGGCCCGAAGCCGGTGGCGCATCGCACCACGAAATGGCGAAAAACTTTGCCACGATCACTACTCCGCCTCAAGTGCCGCCGGTTATGTCTCCGGTCGTGCATGGAGCAAGTGTAACATGGGTGATTCGGTCGGGCGAGGTTTTTCTCGTTCGGTGTTGGGAAAGCGCTGCGATTTCAATGGTTGTGAGCGGCGCGGACCCGGTGCGGCCGGGGCGCGCAGGCAGCGGACGCTCAGGTGACGGCGGCGCGGGTGCGAAAGGCGGGATCGTCCCAGAGCCGCCCCGCCATCACCGCACCGATCGCGGCCACGGCGCGGTCGATCTCGTCTTCGCCGATGTAGAGCGGCGCAATGCCGAAACGCAGGATATCGGGGGCGCGAAAATCGCCGATCACGCCACGCGCGATCAGCGCCTGCATGATCGCGTAGCCCTCCGGGTGGCGGAAACTCACCTGGCTGCCGCGCCGGGCATGATCGCGCGGCGTGGCGAGGGTGAGGGCAGGGGCCACGGCCTCGACCCCGGCGATGAACCGGTCCGACAGCGCCAGCGCACGGGCGCGCAGGGCGGCCATGTCGACGCCGTCCCAGATATCGAGCGCGGCCTCCAGCGCGGCCATCTGCAGCACCGGCGGGGTGCCCACGCGCATCCGCTCGATCCCCGCGCCGGGGCGATAGCCAGGCTCGAAGGCGAAGGGTGCGTCGTGGCCGAGCCAGCCCGACAGCGCCGGGCGCACCCGCGCGGCGTGGCGCGGGGCGACGTAGATGAACGCCGGCGCGCCGGGCCCGCCGTTGAGGTATTTGTAGGTGCAGCCCGCGGCGAAATCGGCGCCGCCCCCGGCCACGTCGACCTCGAGCGCGCCGGCGGAATGGGCGAGATCCCAGATCACCAGCGCGCCCGCGTCATGCGCGGCCCGGGTCAGCGCCGCCATGTCGTGGCGCCGGCCGGTGCGGTAGTCCACCTCGGTGAGCATCAGCACCGCGGTGTCGGCGTCGATATGGTTGGCCACATCCTCGGGGGCGGGGGTCACCAGTGTGTGGCCTTGTCCGAGCGATGTGATCAGCCCCTCGGCCATGTAGAGATCGGTGGGAAAATTGCCCTTGTCGCTCAGCACCTTGCGCCGTCCGGGGCGGAGCTCCAGCGCTGAAGCGAGCGCTTGGTAGATCTTGATCGACAGCGTGTCGCCCAGCACCAAGCTGCCCGGTTCCGCGCCGATCAGCCGGCCGATCCGGTCGCCCAGGCGCCGCGGCTGCGCCATCCAGCCGGCCGTGTTCCAGGCCGTGATCAGCATCGCCCCCCATTCGTCGTGGATCGTCCGCGCCACCCTTTCGGCGGCGGATTTCGGCAGCGGCCCCAGCGAGTTGCCATCGAGATAGACCACCCCCTCGGGCAGGTCGAACAGGGCTTTGGTGGCGGTGAAATCCATCTGTCGCTCCCTCATGACGCGGATGTGACCGTAACGCCGCGCGCGCCGGGCGCAAGCGCTTGCCTTCGCGCCTGCTCTGCCCGATGATCCGCGCCCATGCTGAAATGGCTCGACATACCGCCCTCCTGGCTCATCGCCGCTCTGGCCGGCACCTGGGTGCTCGACCGGGTCGCGCCGGGGCTGGCCACCGGCTGGGGCTGGATCACCTTTCTGGGCGACGTGCTGATCTGGGCCGGGCTCGCGGCCATGGGCCTCGGCGCCTGGGAGCTGGTGCGCCACCACACCACCTTCATTCCGCGCCGGGTGCCGACGAATTTCGTCCGCCACGGGATCTACCGGCTCAGCCGCAACCCGATCTACCTCGGCGACGCGCTGGTGCTCACCGGCGCGGCGCTGCATTGGGACGTTTTGCCGGCGCTGGCACTGGTGCCGGCCTTCGCCGGGCTGATCTCGCGCCGCTTCATCCGTGGCGAGGAAGTCGGGCTCAGGGCGCGGTTCGGCGACGAGGTCGAGGACTGGTTCGCCCGCGTGCGCCGCTGGATCTGAGCCTGGCGCTGGTGCGGCTGCGGAAAAATGGTCGCAAACGCGCGGTTTCGGTCGAAATCGGAAAACAACTCGCGTAAAGACATCCCGAACTGCGTCGGGGGCGAGTCCCGCGCGCAAGACAAGGAAGGAGTACGTCGTGAAAATCGGGGTTCCCAAGGAAACGATCGCCGGTGAGAACCGGGTGGCGATGACGCCGGAGAGTGCCGGCTTTTTGCAGAAGCTTGGCTATGACTGCCTGATCCAGGCCGGCGCGGGCGACGCGGCGGGCTTCAGCGATGCAACTTACGAGGCGGCCGGCGTGACGGTGGTGAAAACCGCCGCGAGCCTGTGGAAAGAGGCCGACATCATCGCCAAGGTTCGGGCGCCTTCTGACGCCGAGCTCAAGCGCCTCAACAAGGACAAAACGCTGATTTCGTTCTTCAATCCCGGCGGCAATGCCGAGGGGATGGAACTGGCGAAAGACAAGGGCGCCAACGTCATCGCGATGGAAATGGTGCCGCGTATCAGCCGTGCCCAGAAGATGGACGCGCTCTCCTCGATGGCCAATATCGCCGGCTACCGCGCGGTGATCGAGGCCGGCAACAACTTCGGCCGGTTCTTTACCGGCCAGATCACCGCCGCCGGCAAGGTGCCGCCGGCCAAGGTGCTCGTGGTTGGCGCCGGCGTGGCCGGGCTGGCCGCGATCGGCACTTCGGTGGCGCTGGGCGCGATCACCTACGCCTTCGATGTGCGCCCCGAAGTGGCTGAGCAGGTCGAATCGATGGGCGCCGAGTTCGTCTACCTCGACTTCGCCGAAGAGCAGCAGGACGGGGCGGCCACCGGCGGGTATGCCGCCGTGTCGAGCCCCGAGTTCCACGCCGCCCAGCTCGCCAAGTTCCGCGAGCTTGCGCCGGAGATCGACATCGTCATCACCACGGCGCTGATCCCGAACCGCGAAGCGCCGGAGCTGTGGACCGAAGACATGGTCGCGGCGATGAAGCCGGGCTCGGTGATCGTCGACCTCGCCGCCGAGAAGGGCGGCAACTGCAAGCTGACCAAGGCGGATGAGAAGATCGTCACCAAGAACGGCGTGACCATCATCGGCTACACCGATTTCCCCTCCCGGATGGCGACGCAGGCCTCGACCCTCTACGCCAACAACATCCGTCACATGATGACCGACCTGACCCCCGGGAAGGACGGCCAGATCAACCACGACATGGAAGACGACGTGATCCGTGGCGCGACGGTGACCTACCAGGGCGAGATCACCTTCCCGCCGCCACCGCCGAAGATCCAGGCGATTGCGGCCAAGCCCAAGCCCACGGCGATTGAGAAGACCCCCGAAGAGAAGGCGGCTGCGGAAGCGGCGGCGATGAAGAAGGCGGGCCGCCAGCAGGTGGGTCTGCTGGTGATCGGCGCGGCGCTGATGGGGCTGATCGGGGCTTATGCGCCGGCGGCCTTCATGGGCCACTTCATCGTGTTCGTGCTGGCGGTGTTCATCGGCTTCCAGGTGATCTGGGGCGTGTCTCACGCGCTGCACACACCGCTGATGGCGGTGACCAACGCGATCTCGGGCATCATCATCATCGGCGCATTGTTGCAGGTGGGCGCGGACCTTCCGATCGTGAAGATCCTCGCCGGCGTGTCCATCCTGATCGCGACGATCAACATCGTCGGCGGCTTCATGGTCACGCGGCGCATGCTGCAGATGTTCCAGAAATCCTGATAGGCGGAGGTTGATATGACACCTGAACTGCAAACCGCCGCCTATATCGCGGCAACCGTTCTCTTCATCCTGTCGCTCGGCGGGCTGAAAAACCAGGAAAGCGCCAAGCGCGCCGTCTGGTTCGGCATCACCGGCATGGCCATCGCGGTCATTGCCACGGTGCTCGATCCGCGCGTGCCGATCGACGCGATCCTGATCGTCACCCTTGCGATCGGCGCCGTGATCGGCGCGATCGTCGCGATGCGGGTCGAGATGACCGGCATGCCCCAGCTTGTCGCCGCGCTGCACTCGTTCGTGGGTCTCGCGGCGGTGTTCATCGGCATCAACTCCGATCTCACCACGCACGAGTTCGCCACCCATGCCGAGCAGGTGATCCACGAGGTCGAGATCTTCCTCGGCGTGTTCATCGGCGCGATCACCTTCACCGGCTCGATCATCGCTTTCGGCAAGCTTGCCGGCAAGATCGACGGCAAGGCGCTGATCCTGCCCGGACGGCACGTCTGGAACATCCTGATGCTGGTCGCCGCTGTGGCCCTGCTGGTGATGTATATGCAGGGCGCGGGCAGCTGGACCCTCTACCTGATGACGGCGATCGCCTTCGTGATCGGCGCCCACCTGGTGATGGCCATTGGCGGCGCCGACATGCCCGTGGTGGTGTCGATGCTGAACAGCTACTCGGGCTGGGCGGCGGCGGCCACCGGCTTCCTGCTCGGCAACGACCTGCTGATCGTCACCGGCGCGCTGGTTGGTTCGTCGGGTGCGATCCTGTCCTACATCATGTGCGTGGCGATGAACCGCAAGTTCCTCGCCGTGATCCTTGGTGGCTTTGGCGGCCAGAAGGGCCCGGCGATGGAGATCGAGGGCGAGATGATCGCCATCGACGCCGAGGGCGTGGCCGCGTCGCTGAACGATGCGCATGAAATCATCATCGTGCCGGGCTACGGCATGGCGGTGGCGCAGGCGCAGCAATCGGTGGCGGAGCTCACGCGCAAGCTGCGCGCCAAGGGCAAGAATGTGCGCTTCGGCATTCACCCCGTCGCGGGCCGCCTGCCGGGGCACATGAACGTGCTGCTGGCCGAGGCCAAGGTGCCCTACGATATCGTGTTGGAGATGGACGAACTCAACCACGACTTCCCCAAGACCGACGTGGTGATCGTGATCGGTTCGAACGACATCGTGAACCCGGCGGCGCAGGAAGATCCGAACTCGCCGATCGCCGGCATGCCGGTGCTGGAAGTGTGGAAGGCCAAGCAGGTGTTCGTGTCGAAGCGCGGCCAGGGCACCGGCTATTCGGGCATCGAAAACCCGCTGTTCTACAAGGAGAACACGCGGATGTTCTACGGCGACGCCAAGGTGTCGATGGACAGCCTGGTTCCGCTGATCGACTGATCGACCCGCAGAGAAACAGGAAGGCCCCGCTGGCAACGGCGGGGCCTTTTCTATGCGTTCTCCGGGTTCGACCGTTCCGGTCAGCGCGCCTGGCCTCTCCCAACGTCGCCCCTGTCGTCCCCGTCATTCGGATTTCTGCCGGCGCGGCCCGACTCGTCTTTGCCATTCGGGTTCTCTCCGGCGCGGCCCACGCCTTTGTCATTCCCAGGATTGCCAGCGCCTTTGCCGGCGTCGTCGTCGCCACCCCGCGC
>SWCB01003681.1_pt1 | contig 73329 bp, 67 predicted proteins | sample 4692901 | NCBI WGS metagenome assembly SWCB01 (sample SAMN10267276, study PRJNA491770) | bioreactor metagenome | isolation source: DHS bioreactor inoculated with subseafloor sediment | place: Japan: off Shimokita Peninsula | collected 2006-08 | reverse complement strand
GTGGGCAGGGGAAACCGTGTCGACAAGGCATGCATCGATGCGGTCGAGGCCGCGGTGCTCGCGCCTCACGTCGGGGAATTGTTTGAGGGCGTGGGGCTTGACTCGCGCACGGTTCAGCTTGCGAATCCAGCCGTCGTGGCGAGGTGCTCGGGGGACATCGAGGTTGGTCGTAGGCAGAAGGTCAGGCTCATAGGTGCGGATCTTGACGTGGGACCCACATTCGAGGCGACGTCGTGAGCGAACCGGGCTCCCACCAACGTTGGGAGGCTCGGTACGAGACCGCGCCATTGTGGAGTGGAAAGGTCAACTCATCGCTACGTGACTGGGCGACGACGCACCGTCCCCGCCAGGGCGATCGCGCGCTCGATCTCGCGTGCGGTGAAGGAGGAGACGCGATCTGGCTCGCCCACGAGGGGTGGGGCGTCACGGGAGTGGATTTCTCAGAGGCCGCGATCACGCGGGCAAAGGGCGCCGCCTCCGCACAAGGACTTGAGGTGACGTGGTTGGTCGCTGAACTTGGGACCTGGACCCCTCCGTCCAGCTTCGAACTTGTCTTGCTCTCGTTTTTCCATGAAGCAAGCGACGTGCGCCATGCCGCATGGAAGACAGCGGGGCGCGCAGTTGCACAGGGTGGAACGCTCCTGATCACCGGCCATGCGGCGGACCCGAACCCCGATGCCCCTGGACCCGCCGCACACACACGGTTTGAACTCGCCGAGGTCCTCGACGTGATGGGGGACGGGTGGGTGCACACATATCAGGAGCTGCACAGGGAGGCCACGGGACGCCACGCCGGCCACATCCTCACAGATGTGGTTGTTGAACTCTCCCGAGTAGATGCAAAGTCAGCGGTAAGTGGGTACGGTGAAAGGAGCGAACAAGGAGGCACCATGTCAGACGAAGAAAACACTGTGAGTCGGCGCGCGGTCTTTGAGGAGATCCGGGCGAATGAGCTCGCGAGGGGAGCATCAGAGGACGAGGCAGCGCGAATTGCTGCCGAGCGCGTTGACCAAGTGGTGGAGTTGAAGAAGGCCAAGTAAGACCATCGCAGGGACGCGACTCTACGATGGTGCCATGACACGTGACCCTGCCTTGCGAACATCGTGGCGGGGCCAGATGACCCTGCCCAACATGATCACTCTGGCGCGCATCGGGCTCATCGTGGTCTTCGGTGTACTGCTCGTGAAGTCGATAGACGGATGGGCAATCACAGTGCTCGCTGTGGCGGGAGCGAGCGACTTCCTCGACGGTTTCTTGGCGCGCAAACTCGGCCAAACATCGGAACTCGGCCGTTTTCTGGATCCAGCTGCCGACCGGATACTCACCGTGGTCGTGGTCCTTGGTCTTGCTTGGCGCGACATCATTCCGTGGTGGCTCGTGGCGCTTCTGCTGGCCCGAGACGTCGTGATGGGACTCGCGTTGTTGTGGTGGCGTCAGCGCGGTGCCGCGAACCCGCAGGTGACATTCTTGGGAAAGTCGGCAACGTTCGCCCTCTATGTGTTCTTGCCATTGGCCTACCTCACCTATGAGCGGTGGGACGGGGTCCACACGTTTGCGATCATCGGGGCTGCGGTCTCATCTGTTGCCTATTGGGGCTCTGCCGTGCAATACCTCACCCAGTTGCGGCGGGCTCAATCGCCTGAAGGCATCTGAGCATAAGATGAGGACAAAGGAGGCGCCATGACGTACGAAGAATCTCCGGTAGAGCGGACGATGTCCCTCGCCGCACACATACCCGGTGACGAGACCGGGCCCATGCGCCTTGGTGCGCAAGAACAGATTGCCGTCGACGCACTCGCTGCAGACCACGCTTTGCTTATCGTGCTCCACGGACCAAATGCAGGTGCGCGTTTCCTTCTGGACGTTGACTCCACCGTCGCGGGTAGGTCCGTCTCATGCGATATTTTCCTTGACGACATCACCGTCAGCAGGGAGCACGCTCACTTTGTCCGTTCGGGGACGGAGTTCAGCGTGCGCGATGCGGGCTCTCTCAATGGGACGTACGTGAATCGGGATAGGGTTGTCGAGGCACAACTCACAGCAGGCGATGAGGTGCAGATCGGTAAGTACCGGCTCACCTTCTATCCCGGTGCCTCCAAGTAGCTTGGCCGTGGCTTCACCCGCACCACGCGAGTCCGTCACCGTCACGCCACGGCTGAGGGGTCATTGGCCGCACCAGTTGTCGCACGAGCCAAACCTGCGGGTAGGCGACGTGTTGGGTGCGCTCAGCAACGACTTTCCATCCCTGAGTACGTCCAAGGTGCGCTTCTTGGATGCGCAAGGCTTGGTGGTTCCGCAACGCACACCGTCGGGCTATCGCTTGTACTCAGCAGCGGACGTTGAACGCTTGCGGTACGTGTTGCGCCAGCAACGCGACGCCTACGCGCCCCTCAGTGTGATTCGTGACCATCTCGCGCGACTTGACTCTGGTGCCGCGCACGAGCCGCTGTCTTTGGCAGCCGTCGACTTTGAACGCGCGGAGGTGGTCTCGATCGAGGAAGTCTCGAGGCTCACGGCAGCCACTGTGGATGTGATAGCGCTTATCTCGGCGGAGGGCGTCGTCGAACAATGCACACCTGGGCAGTTTGCGAGGTCAGACGTGGCCCTGCTTGGCGCGTGCGTCCACTATCTCGAAGCCGGCGCCGATGTCCGTGAATTGCGGGCTCTTGCGCGCGTCGCTCGACGCGAGGTGGAGGCCGCTGAGTCACTCGCAGCGCCACTCAAACGCCAAGACAACACGACGAACGCCGCTTCCTCGAGTCATCGCCGCCTCGACGCAGCTGCGAACGTCTTTGCCGCGTTCGTGAGACGCGCCGATGTAAACGGGCCTTGATCCAGCGACTCGTGCGCGACACGCGGTACCGTGAATGGCAGTGGTCGTTGATTTGAACGGCCGGAAACCCTAACGTTAAGGTCGAAGGTAAAGGAGGGGCCATGGCAGACACAGACTTCCCGGCACGCGACCAAGGCGTGCTCTTCGACGATGGCCTGACACCCCTCGATGAAAACGCTGGCTATCGCGGACCATCCGCGTGCAAAGCCGCGGGAATTACCTATCGGCAACTCGACTACTGGGCACGAACCGGGCTCGTCGAGCCCACGGTACGCAGTGCTACCGGTTCTGGGACCCAACGCCTCTACGGCTTTCGGGACATTCTTGTGTTGCGCGTCGTTAAGCGACTACTCGACTCCGGCGTCTCGCTACAACAGATCCGGACGGCCGTCGAGCACCTGCGTGAGCGAGGCGTCGAAGACCTTGCGCGCATCACCTTGATGTCTGACGGCGCGTCGGTGTACGAATGCACCTCAGATGATCAGGTCATTGACCTCGTCCAAGGGGGACAAGGCGTGTTCGGTATTGCGCTCGGCAAGGTGTGGCGTGAGCTTGAAGGATCCCTTGCCACCCTCCCTTCGGACAGGGGCCATGACGTGGCCGCGAACGCTGTGGTCGACGAACTGGCACAATTGCGGGCAAGGAAGGCCACCGCCAGTTAGCTGGTGAGCGGGCATCCTCGCTTTGCGGCGGTCCCATCGCCGCATCCGCGAGAGCGGTCTGCGAGATACAGGGACAAGGTCCCTTCTCGAGGGCGCGGGCGTGACCTCGGAAAAATGGCAAGATGAAGCCACCGTCGAAGGGAAGCCCATGTTTTCTAAGGTCCTCGTTGCCAACCGTGCCGAGATCGCCGTCCGTGCGTTCCGCGCAGCATTCGAGCACGGGGCAAAGACAGTAGCTGTCTTTCCCTTCGAGGACCGCTTCTCCGAGCATCGCCAAAAGGCCGACGAGGCATACCAGATTGGCGAGATCAACCACCCGGTCCGTGCGTACCTCGACATTGACGAGATGATCAGGGTGGCCAAGCTCTCAGGGGCAGACGCTATCTACCCTGGCTACGGCTTTCTCAGCGAGAATCCCGACCTCGCGCGTGCGTGTGAAGACAACGGCATCATCTTCGTAGGCCCTCCCGCTCATGTCCTCGAAATGTCGGGAAACAAGAAGACGGCCATCGACATGGCCAAGGCCGCCGGAATCCCCGTGTTGGCGTCGACGGATCCGGGGACCGATGTCGACCTCCTCATCTCGCAAGCCGCTGGCATCGGCTACCCGCTCTTTGTGAAGGCCGTCGCTGGCGGGGGAGGGCGTGGAATGCGGCGCGTCGAGAACGCTGCGGATCTTCCCTCCGCCCTCAAGGCAGCGATGCGTGAGGCGGAATCAGCTTTTGGGGACGCCACAGTCTTCTTAGAACAAGCAGTCATTCGGCCACGTCACATTGAGGTGCAGATTCTCGCCGATGCGTCGGGCAACGTCGTCCATTTGTACGAGCGCGACTGTTCTCTCCAGCGCCGCCACCAAAAGGTGGTCGAGATTGCGCCAGCTCCCAACCTTGATCCGGCCGTCAGGGAGGCGCTGTGCCGTGACGCCGTGGCATTCGCCAAGAGCATCGGCTACATCAACGCTGGCACCGTCGAGTTTTTGCTTGACACAGAGGGCGAGCGTGCGGGGCAACACGTCTTTATCGAGATGAACCCTCGCATTCAGGTGGAACACACTGTGACAGAAGAGGTCACAGACATCGATCTTGTTGGCACCCAGTTTCGGATTGCGTCAGGGGAGACCCTCGACCAGATCGGCATTCTCCAAGACCAGGTGCGCACAAACGGCTTTGCTATTCAGACCAGGATCACCACCGAGGACCCTGCTAACGGCTTCCAACCAGACACGGGGCGCATCGTTGCATATCGCAGCCCCGGAGGCGCGGGAGTGCGCCTTGATGGCGCTACAGGACTTGCAGGCGGACGGGTCACCGGCCACTTCGACTCGATGCTCGTCAAGCTCACGTGCCGCGGCCGCGATTTCCCGACGGCGGTGAGCAGAGCGCGTCGCGCGCTCGCGGAGTTCAGGATCAGGGGCGTGTCAAACAACATCCCGTTCTTGAGCGCGGTGCTCGCTGACCCCGAGTTCCTGGCAGGCGACTTCTCGACGCGCTTTATTGAGGAACGGCCCGACCTCGTGGCCGTCTCTCAATCCAGGGCGAGGTCCACCAAGCTCATGGAGTTCCTCGGCCACGTGTCAATCAACAGGCCAAACGGCGAGCCTCCGCAGATGATTAGGACCGCGGCGAAGCTTCTCCCGATCGACACCGAGGGCCCCGTTCCCGATGGGGCGCTCCAACACTTACGCGCTGTTGGGCCTGCACGGTTCGCGGCGGACCTCAGGGCACAGAAGGCACTCGCAGTCACCGAGACCACATTCCGTGACGCCCACCAGAGCCTTCTCGCTACACGCCTGCGCACCTATGACATGCTCGCGGCTGCGGACCATGTGGCACGCACGACGCCGCAGCTGTTGTCCGTTGAAGCATGGGGTGGGGCCACGTATGACGTCGCCATGCGGTTCCTGAGCGAGGACCCATGGATTCGTTTGGAGTCCCTGCGCGATGCGCTCCCCAACATCCCCATCCAGATGCTCTTGCGGGGCCGCAATACCGTCGGTTACACGCCGTACCCCGACAAGGTCGCCCACGCCTTTGTGCAAGAGGCCGCCGCGACCGGGGTAGATATCTTCAGAATCTTCGACGCGCTCAATGACATCGACCAGATGCGACCCGCGATCGACGCCGTTCTCGAGACGGGCACCGCCGTCGCCGAAGGCACACTGTGTTACACCGCCGACCTCACCAATCCAGCCGAGAAGCTGTACACGCTCGACTACTACTTGAAGGTCGCGGACGAACTCGTGTCGGCGGGCGTGCACATGCTCGCCATCAAGGACATGGCGGGCCTGTTGAGGCCCGCGGCCGCAGGCACGCTCGTACGCGCGCTCCGCGAACGTTTCGACGTGCCCGTGCACCTGCACACCCACGACACAGCGGGCGGCCAGTTGGCGACGCTCATGGCAGCTTCCGAGGCTGGCGTTGACGCCGTCGACGTTGCGAACGCCGCAATGGCGGGCACAACGTCCCAGCCTTCAATGTCGGCCCTTGTGGCTGCTCTGGAGCACACGGAGAGAGACACGGGGCTGTCGCTCGCCTCTGTGACCGATCTGGAACCCTACTGGGAGGCTGTGAGAAGGCTCTACGCACCCTTCGAATCGGGGCTTCCCGGACCCACTGGCCGTGTATACCGCCACGAGATTCCCGGCGGTCAGTTGTCAAACCTCCGCCAGCAGGCAGGTGCGCTCGGGCTAGGGGAGCGGTTCGAGGACATCGAGAACATGTATGAGGCTGCGGACAGCATCCTGGGGCGCCTTGTCAAGGTCACGCCGTCGTCCAAGGTCGTGGGCGACTTGGCCCTCTACTTGGTGGGACTCGGCGCAGACCCTGTTGACTTTGCACAGAATCCAGGGTCATACGACGTTCCAGACTCGGTGATCGGCTTTCTGAGGGGAGAGCTAGGAGATCCTCCTGGCGGTTGGCCCGAGCCCTTCCGGGAGAAGGCGCTTGCCGGCAGGGGAGCGACGCGTCAGATGACAGAGCTCTCGGATGAGGACACTGCGTTGCTGGCAGAGTCTGGGCCAACGCGTCGCCGCGCACTCAACCACTTGTTGTTCCCGATTCCAGCCAACGACTTCGATGAGGCCGTGGAGAAGTACGGTGACATCTCGGTGATCGACACCTACCACTACCTCTACGGCATGACGGCTGGCAGTGGCGAAGAGGTCACGATCCACCTTGAGCGTGGAGTCACGATGCTCGTGACACTCGAGGCCATTGCCGAACCAGACGATCACGGTATGCGATGGGTCATGTTCAACTACAACGGCCAGATTCGACCGATCGAGGTCATGGATCTGTCTGCTGAGGTCACCGTTCACGTGAGGGAGAGGGCTAACGTCGACCTTCCGGGCGAGATTGGAGCGCCCTTCGCTGGTGCCGTCACGCCACTCGTGGCAATCGGCGACATGGTCGAGGTGGGGTCAAGCGTGGCCACAATCGAGGCGATGAAGATGGAGGCGTCGATCACGGCTCCTGTGGCGGGAACTGTGTCGCGAGTGGCAGTGACGGGCACCGAGCCCCTCCAAGGTGGCGATCTTGTCCTCATGATCGAGCCTCGCTAGGCATCGATCCATTTCAAGTGAAGCCCCAGGTAATCTGGGTTTGTCTAGGACCCAGGGACCTTTGGCCCCGAGGTCTGCGGTAAGGTCGCGAGACCATGTTCAGCAAGGAGGCGAGTCATGAAGGTTTTGGTCGCAGTTGGGTCCAAGTACGGTTCGTCGCGTGCGGTTGCGAAGACCATCGCCACCACTCTGGAGGGTCAAGGGTTCGATGTTGACTTCCAGGATGCGGCCGATGTTCGGGCGGTGACACCCTTCGATGCGGTGATCCTCGGTTCCGCTGTTTACGGGGGATTGTGGCGGCGCGACGCGTCAGCACTGGCCAAGGAGTTCCGCGAGGCACTGCGTCAGCGCGAGGTGTGGACCTTCTCTGTAGGCATGGAGAACGTCGTCGTCGCTGGCCAACCCAAAGACGAGGCCTACGGCATTGCCGACGCAATTACTGCCCGCGAGCATGTGCGCTTCGCTGGGGCCCTCGATCCCGCCAAACTCAACATCGGCGAGCGGGCGCTCATTCGGGCCCTCGATCCGCCTCTAGGCGACTTCCGCGACTTCGACAAGGTCACGGCATGGGCAGAAGGCGTGGGCGATCAGCTGCGCGAGGTTGCGATCAGCTAAAGCCGCGGGGCTGTGTGGCCGCAGAAGAAGTAATGTGTCTGGTCTCAGCTCAGGGAAGGCCGTAGATGTCGACACTCAAAGAACGGCCCCATACGGCGGTGCTCATCATCGACGTCCAAGTGGATGTGATGGCAGCGGCATACGATCGTGCCACCGTCATTGCCGCGATCCGCACACTCGTGAAACGAGCCAGGGACTCCCAGGTTCCGGTGATCTGGGTCCAGCATTCAGATGCCGATATGCGGCAGGGGAGCGAGAGCTGGCACATCGTTCCCGAGCTCGAACAAGACGCGGCTGATGTGGTCGTCCACAAGACCTATAGCGACGCCTTTGACGACACCACACTCGAAGAGGAACTTGCCCGCATGGGCATTGGACACGTCGTCATCGCGGGCGCCCAGACGGACGCTTGCGTGCGCTCGACGCTCCACGGGGCCTTCATACGCGGGTATGATGTCACGTTGGTCCACGACGCTCACACCACCGAGGACCTGAGTTCATGGGGCGCGCCGCCACCGGCGCAGGTCATTGCCCACACCAACCTCTACTGGGCGCACCAAACGGCGCCAGGACGTCTTGCGCTGGTAGCAGCGGCCGACGGGGTGGACCTCTCTAGCTGAGAGGGCCAGGCCGTAGGCCACACGCGAGCGGCCTACCCATGTCGAGCAATCGGCTATCTGACATAATGTGCATTATCGGCGTGACGCAACAGTTCAGCAACAGGAACAATCTGGCGACACTGAGCGTTTATTTGCCAAGGGCCACAAGCCCCAGACTAAGGAGGCTCAGCATGGCTGATAGAGCCCTGCGCGGCATGCGCTTGGGAACACAGAGCAAGGAAAGCGCCGTAGGCATGGAACTCGCGGAGCGTCGTGAGGCGCTTTACGATTGCCCCAACGGACACGTGCTCTCTTTCCCCTTTGCCATCGAGGCCGACGTCCCGTTGTCGTGGGAATGCCACTGCGGAGCCGCAGCGTTGCTTCGCGACGCTGTTCAGCCTGAGGCTCTTGAGGAACGGCACCAGCGTACGCACTGGGACATGTTGCTCGAGCGCCGCTCCATTGCTGAACTCGAAGAGCTTCTCCAAGAACGCCTGGGTGTGCTCAGGGCCAGTCGCGGGGCGTAATTGTCCGCTCTCGCCGCACGCTGACGCATATCAAGTCAGGCCTTTCACACAACGACGCCTGGCCTAGATCTGTTGTGTCAGGACAAAACTCGAAAGGCGAGGCGCCTTAGTGCGCCTCTGTGCGTCGATCTGCGCGAGTGACCTCGCGCCACATTCGCCTGGCACCCCATGCAGTGACCTTGGTGAGTGCTTCGCGAATAATCACGCCGTTCATCTTGGAGGCACCCCGATCACGTTCGACGAACGTGATCGGCACCTCGGTGACGGTTCCCCCAGCCAAGATTGTCCTCCACGTCATGTCGACCTGGAAGCAATAGCCTTGCGATTCGACGGCCCCAAGATCAAGTTGACGTAACGTGGCCGCGCTGTACGCTCTAAACCCTGCCGTTGCATCCTTGACTTGAATTCCGAGTGCCATGCGCACGTATCGATTGGCATTCGTGGACAAAAACTTACGGTGTAGTGGCCAGTTCTCCACGCTTCCTCCTGGCACCCAGCGCGAGCCGATGACGAGATCGCACTCCCCCGCTTTCGCCAAGAGCAAGGGCAAATCCTGAGCTCGATGCGAGCCGTCAGCGTCCATCTCGACAATGACGTCATAGTGGCGTTCTAGCGCCCAGGCAAAGCCCGCACGGTATGCGACGCCAAGGCCTTGCTTCTCTCGCCTGTGCATCACATGAACGTGGTGGTCCGCGTGAGCGCGGTCGTCGGCCCACTCCCCCGTGCCGTCTGGAGAGGCATCGTCCACCACGAGGATGTCTGCCTCGGGTGTGGCAAGCCTCACGCCCTCGATTTGCCGAGGCAGCGACTCGATCTCGTTATACGTAGGGATGATGACGAGCGTCTTCACGTGTGGCGCCTCCTTGAACGAGTGCCGATGACGAGCACAACAATGGCGCCCCCAATGATCTCAAACCCGACTTCGATGGGCCCGCCCCAGTGCGTTGCTGGGGTCAGCGATGTCCGCAACGGGATGCGCGTGATTCCGGCGTCCCTCGTGAAGAGTTCGGCGCGATCGCTCACTCGCCCTGTAGGCGAGATGACGGCGCTGACGCCAACTGTTGACACCTGCAGGGTTGCGCGTCCCGTCTCGATTGCCCGCAGCCTCGACATCGCGAGCTGCTGCGTGCTCTCGGCGGTGACACCGAAAGTGGCATTGTTGGTCTGGACAGCCAAAAACTCAGCGCCCTCCCTTGCCGCTTGCCGAGGGACCCAGTCGTAGGCAACCTCGAAACAGATGATTGGCCCCACGATGACGTCGCGGCCGAGGGACTCAACGGGTACTGAAATGCGTGCAGGGTCCTGACCGGGAAGGACGTCCGAGGTGACCCGATCGACCTCCTTGGAGAAGACCCTCGCGATCGACCGGATCGGGATGTATTCGGCAAACGCCGCGGGAACCTGCTTCCGATACTCGGCACCAGCGAGTTGTTCGCCGCTCGGGAGCCACACGAGTGAGAGGTTGTAGCGACCGTTGACTGGTGCATAGTCGTTGGTCCCCAACAGAATGGGAGCGCCCAGGGCCTGTGCCGCGGCTGTCACGTCGGCCGCCGTCTCCACGTCAGTTCTCGGATCAAGATCGGCGGCGTTCTCTGGCCAGATGACAAGGTCGACGGCGGCGCCTGGAAGACGTTGAGCAAGGTCGATGCTGGCGTCTCTGTGGTTCGCCGTCACCTCGCGCGCCCTTTGGAAAGAATCGAGGCCTTCGTTCGCAAGGTTGCCTTGGACCCAAGCTACAGCGAGTGTGCCAGTTTCTGCCCGACCGTCGAGGGGAACCCAGAGAGGTGCCACGGAGATACCTACCGCCGCGGCGGCAGCCAAGAAGGGCGCCAAAACCCGCTTCTCGCGTGCGGCGAGGAGTCCGGCGCCGATGATGGCACCCGTCACCACAACGGCAAAGGACACGAGCGGCGCACCCCCGAGCCACGCAAGGCGCGCATAGGGTGAATCCGCCGCGGAAAAGGCGACCCTCCCCCATGGAAATCCGCCAAAGGGCGCAGCGGAGCGCAGCAGTTCGGCACTCACCCACAAGACAGCGAAAGCCACGGGCTCGAGCCAGCGGACCTTGGACAGCAACTCTGACCGCTTCAAGCGCACAAAAAACGCGCTTACCAGGCCAATCGCAATCGACTCAGCACCAGACAGCGCGAGCCAAGGGACGGGGCCAACCGCGACGTAGGCCCACCAAATATGCGGGAGAAAGAAGGCCATCCCCATGAGCCAACCCAGCCAGAACCCACCCTTTACTGTCCCGCTCGCAAGCAACGCATAGAACCAGGCAATCGCGAGAGGAGCAACTATCCACCATCCCACGTCGGGAAACGCCATAAACAGCAACAGTCCGCTGGCTATCGCCACCATGAGACGGCGCACTATGGACATCGGACTAGCGTACGTGGTGGCGTTAGTAGGCAACGACACCCCTACGCATCGCCGCAATGGCGGCATTGGCACGATCTGTCGTTGTTGATGTGGGCGCGGACTTGGCAATCTGATCGAGTGCGTCGATGACTTGCTTGCACCAGCGCACCATGTCGCCAGGCGCGACATCGGTTTTGCTGATGACGGCATCGAGGCTCTTGCCTTGGGCCCAACCGTGAATGGCATTGACGAGCCCCCAATGGGGCGCGGGCAATGGGGGCAGCCCGCGCTCCTCGTGGAGTTCCGCGAATCGCGACCATACCCGCTGCGTCTGCTTGAGCGCCTCCGTCAGCACCCCTTGTGGTCCCCCTGGGATACGTGGAGTGGAGTCACCCTCATCCCGTCGCGCCGAATAGAGCAACGTGGATACCGCCGCGGCGAGGCCTGCCGGATTGAGCTGAGCCCAGACGTCGTCGCGCAGACACTCGGCCATGACAATGTCGTTCTCCGAATAGAGCGTCTTGAGCGTGGTACCCGCGCTCGTCACGATGGTGCCCTCTCCGTCCCCCATGAGGTACCCACAGTCGCGAAGCACAGTACAGCGCTTGTCAAAGACGGCCGCGATGGATCCGGTGGCGCTCTGAATATCGTTTGCGAGCCTGTCCTTATCCCTCAATGTCTTGAAGTATCTCTCGGCCCACCGAGCGTGATCTTCTCGATCGGGGCACGAGTGGCACGGATGGTGACGCATCGCCGCTCGCGTGTTGTCGAGATCTGAATGCATGGCTCGAGGTTGCTTTTCCGCTCGCGCCTTATCGCGCACCATGCGGGCCTCCCCCGCCGCGCGCGCGCCGAGTTCCTTTCGCGCCCGCGCATCTTGAGTATTGAATTTGGCTGAAACCGCCACGTTTCCCACGATGTCAAGCCCCATCGTGAGGTCTGCGATCGATAGCCGCGTCACACGTCCCGCGTCGGTCACGACGGTGGGCCTGGGCGCATGTGCGTCGTCATCCGGCGCAATCACTACGGCAACCCCTGAACGTCGTCCCCCCAAGATGCGCACAAGATCGCCGCGTCGTAGCCGGCTGAGTTGAGTGACGGTTGCGTCCCTCGTGGCCCGACGCGCCGTCTGCGACGCCGTCTTCTCGTTACGCGAAAGCTTCTCGCGCAGCCCCGCGTATTCGCGAAAGTCACCCCGATCGCATGCCATCGCATCTCGAAAGCCTTCGATGGCAATATCGAGTTCCCGCACCCTGCGCGCCTTACCCACCACTGACTCGTCGGCCTGGAACTGCGCGAACGACATCTCGAGCGCTTCACGTGCTCGTTGCACGCCCGATCGGGCGACGAGGTTGATCGTCATGTTGTAGCTGGGCTGGAACGAGGACACGAGCGGGTAGGTGCGGCGTGACGCGAGTCGTGCAAGTTGGCCTGCATCGAATCCAGGGTGTTCGATGACGACGGCATGTCCCTCGACGTCGATACCCCTGCGCCCAGCGCGGCCCGTGAGCTGCGTGTACTCCCCCGCTGTCAGGTCCTTATGTGCCTGGCCATCCCACTTCACCAGTTTCTCCAAGACAACGGACCTAGCAGGCATGTTAATGCCCAAGGCAAGAGTCTCGGTGGCGTAGACCACCTTGATGAGGCCCGCCGCAAAGAGCTCCTCAACTACCTCCTTGAAGAGTGGGATCAGGCCCGCGTGGTGCGCTGCGAGCCCGGCCTCAAGGTTTTCTCGCCACGCTGTGAAGCGCAGGGGGCCAAGGTCTTCGGGCGGTAATGCGGCGCACCGTGTCTCGATGACCTGGGCGATGCGGCGACGCTCCTCGTCCGAGGTGAGGCGTATCCCCGACGCCTTGACTTGTTCAACGGCGTCCTCACAACCGGCTCGCGAAAAGACGAACACGATGGCCGGTAGTAGTCCCTGAGCGTTGAGTTGGTCGATCACGGCGAATCGCGGCGGGCTACGCCTGGGCCTGTGCTGGCTGTCTCGGGCACCTCGGTAGCCGCTACGCACGGGCCTATTGCCTTGCTCCTCGTGCCTGGATCGCTTGACGACAGCTTCGAGTTCGGGGTTGATGCGCGGATTTGGACCCAGATCGCTCGGATCAGTGCCTGCGGCGTAGAGATCAAAGAGGCCCTCGCGAATCATGACGTGTGGCCACAAAGGCACGGGCCGACGCTCGCTCACTATGACCTTGGTGTCTCCCCTGACTTCTGTGAGCCAAGCCCCGAACTCCTCAGCGTTCGACACCGTGGCAGACAAGGAAACGATCGCGGTGGCTGCGCCTACGTGGACGATGACCTCTTCCCACACAGACCCTCTAAAGCGGTCGGCCAGATAGTGCACCTCGTCGAGCACGACGACACCGAGACGATCGAGGCTCGATGAGCCTGCGTAGATCATGTTGCGCAGTACCTCGGTGGTCATCACAACGATGTCGGCATGGGGGTTGATCGACGTGTCGCCTGTGAGGAGGCCCACCTTGTCTGGGCCGTACACGGCCCTCAGGTCCCCATACTTTTGGTTACTGAGTGCCTTAATCGGCGTCGTATAGAACGCCTTGCGTCCCCTGCGCTGCGCGTGGGCCACGGCAAACTCGCCCACAACCGTCTTGCCCGCTCCTGTGGGGGCGGCTACAAGCACAGAATGCCCATCTGCAACGGCTTGGCACCCTTCTCTCTGAAAGTCGTCCAGGGCGAAGGCGAGGGTCGCCTCAAATTCCGCGAGATCGGATGAGCGAGCGCGCTGGCGTGCGGCGGCGTAGCGTTCGGCTGGACTAGTCACTCAGCCAATCTAACGCGGGCGCGCTCCAAGAACGCGCAACGCCTTAGGTGCTACCTCGATTGTGAGTGGCCCCGCGCCTACGAGCTCTCCGTCACCGAATGCTGGGGGCAATTGAGCTCCTCCTACCGACTGCGCGATCGTGATCTTCTTGGCACGGATCACTCGCACCTGCGGGACGTCCAGAATCGAACCGTCGGACAGCTTGGGGAAGATCTTCGCGATTTCAAGCCTGCCCAAGGGCTCCGTAATGACAAGCTCGAGCATTCCGTCTGCTACGCGAGAATCGGGAGACACAATCAGCCCGCCCCCAAATACCGGGGAGTTTGCTACCGCGACGAGTGTGCATTGCTGCGTCCACTTGTGACCGTCTGCCGTGACCTCAACCCCGTAGGGCTTGTAGCTAGGCACAACGCGCAAGGTAGCGAACTTGTATTTGAGCGGACCACGAGGGAACGTGAGTTGCCTGGCGTATGAGGCGATGGCGGCGTCAACGCCAGCAGAGAGGACCGCGATGAAATAGCGCGGAGCGGCGGGCAATTCGATGTGCTTGCCCGACACCTTGCCGAGATCAATGGCCACGACATCACCCGCTAGGCCCTCTTCGATACGCGCCACTGAAGCGGCAATGTCATGGATCGGGAGATTGAGGGTCATGGCTGCGTCGTTACCCGAGCCTGCCGCAATGATGCCCAAGGGCAGCTTGCGCTCAGCGCATACCTGTATTCCTAGGTGCACCATTCCGTCGCCGCCCACCACCACGAGCGCGTCGAGCGAACGGCGGATCTTCATGGCAGCTTCGTATGACCCCGCCCACGAGCCTCGATTGAGATCGACGATCTGGTGCCCGCCAGCGGCGAGCAGCGACAGCGCCTCCGTCCCCCACGCCCTGCCCCTGCCGGATCCCGAGGTGGGATTGGTGATCACGCCTACTCTGCCCATTCGTCATCCTTCACACGTTTGTTGGCACGCAAGGCGCCGATGCCGATGGCGCCAAAGTACAGGGCGCACATCGGAATTGCCATGGCGATCATCGTGATCGCGTCGGGCGTGGGCGTCATCACGGCCGCAAAGACAAAAATCAGCAAGACAGCCCAGCGCCACGCCTTGAGCCAAGCCTTCCATGGGACGATCCCCACCCAGGTCAGCGCCACCATGACCACGGGGAAGACGAACGCCAGCCCAAATGCAACAAGTAGTCGCATGGCGAAGTTGAGGTACATCTCCGCGTCGAGAAGTTGCTCCGTTCCGTCGGGACGGAATTCGGTCAAGATTTCGACGGCATGTGGGAAGACAAACCAGGCGGCACCGATACCTGCCAAAAAGAGAGGGACGGCAGCTGCGATAAAGCCGACCGTGTACCGCTTCTCCTTCCCCGTGAGGCCCGGCGCGATATACGCCCACAGCTGGTAAAGCCACCACGGAGAACTGAGTATCAGCCCCAAGAAGAACGAGACCTTGAACCGCATATCGAGAGCCGTGGCGAGGCCGGAGAAGTTCACCGACACGAGCGCGTCTTGCCGCTCTGCCACGTCGAGCAGTGGGCGCTGAAGTGCCTCAAAGACAGGAGAAAACAGGAACCAGCCGCCCACGGCGGCAAGGACGATGCCGATCAGGGCAAGGAAGACTCTGTTGCGCAGCTCCGTGAGGTGCTCACGCAAGGGCATGCGCGCATCGGTCGCGCGCCCTGCCCGTCTACGAGCCGTTCGCCTCATCCTGGGCCGGAGGCTTGGGTGTCGAGTCGCCGTCCGAAGTCAACGACTTGGTCTCCTCCTTGAGGATACGCAGCGACTTGCCGACGCTGCGCGCCAAATCGGGAAGCTTCGCGCTGCCGAAGAGCAAGAGAACTACGACCAAGAGAACAACAATGTGCCAACCGCGAAGCGCGCCCATGAACCCATCCTTTTCTCACCTAGGGGCTCAGTCTAAGCCTGTGCGGCCAGCACTGCCCGCGCCTGCCGCGCCACTTCGTCGGCGAGAGCCGCAGGAGTGATGGAACGCAAGTGCGGCCCAATGGCAAGTAGCCGCGCGGCCATAGCCGGAGCGTCGGCGACACCGAACGTCGCAGTGACTCCTTCTCCACCGTCATCGATGACCGATCCCGGGAAAGACTCCAGAAGCCAGCGCGCCGCCCTGTGCGCCTCGACAACCGCCTGAAACTGCGGAACGAGCGAGAATCCGCCGCTCTCACTCGGCGCCGTGAGCACAGGATCTGCACCGATCTTTGCCGCCGCAATCCGATCAAGACGAAGCGTCCTGTAATCCTGGGCGCGCCGGCAGAAGCATTCGACGTACGTCGCGCCATCGATCACCACAAGCCGGTGGGGCTCGACCACGCGCGTGGTCCGCTTGTCGTTGACGTCCACATATTCAAGTTCCACGACGACGGCGGCGTCGATCGCGTCGCGCAACGTCGCGGCGAGCACTGGATCTACGGTCGATTTCGACATCGTGCGCACTGCATCGCCGTCGCCGACGGCATCACGCAGTTTGGTCAACGCGGAATGGGCAGCATCTGGAGCCGCCCCACCCGAGACCGCTGCTGACAACGCCCCGATGAGCGCTACAGCCTCGCGCGGGGACAAGCGGACTTGACCCACGCCTTGAGAGTTGGTGAGCCTGATAAGGCCATCATCGAAAGCCCACGGGTCAAAGTCGATGAGGTCCTGCGGGCCGTGACCGGGAACGCCTGAAACCCACAGGAGTTCGATATCGCGCTTGACCTGGGCCTCGTTCACATCGAACTGGGCTGCCAAGGTAGACAGCGTTGCCTCGCCGTGGCGTTCAAGGTACGTCACAAGACCAAGGAGCCGCGTGACCCGCGGAGCGGTTCGCTCAGCCATGGTCCCCCTCCCCCGCGCTCGACTCGGCGATCGCGAGTGCGCTCTGCGCATACTTGCTGACCTCGTCCGCGATGTGCGTCGGAGACACGATCTTGGCCATTCCGCCCAAGCCAAGCACCTCATCCCTCAGCGCATCGGCGTAGACATAGGTCACGTCGATGACGTCCCAATCCCCATCGACCCCCACGACGTTCCCCCGTTGACGAAGTGCGTGACCAGTCTCTGGTCGCAGACCCACGTGCGCGCTCTTCACAGTCCCGCTCGTGTCCCAATCGAAAGCGGGCAACGGACGCGGGATCTCATACGCACCATCTGGACCCACAGCACGCATCGTGCCGTGGATACGGGAGAGACGGAAGGTACGAGCCTCGGCCCTGTCTCGATCAAAGCCGTAGAGGTACTCCGCGCTGCCCCTCAAGAGCACTTGCCATGGCTCCACGGTGCGAGTAAGCGTTCCCGATCCTTCAGACGTGTATTCGAACTGCACCACCATGCGCCGCGCGCGAGCATCGACAACGACGGCGGTGGCATCGCTAGCCGCACTTGTCCTGGCCCCCAAGGTCAGCGGCGTACGCGGCACTGATTGGGTCGCCGATGCGATCTTCGTCAGGCCTTGGTGCGCGTCCGGTCCAAGCATCGCTCCTTGCCAATACTCGGCGGCGAGGGCAAGGGCAGCGGCCTCGGCGGGAGAAAAATCGATGGCAGGCATGGCGGCGTCCGATGCGCTGATCTTGTAACCGATCTCGTCGCCATGGGTCGGGTCAACGACAGTCTGAAGCGGCACGCCCATACGGCGCAGTTCATCCTTGTCACGCTCAAACATGCGCTCAAAAGCGGCGTCTTTGCGTCTGGCTTCATCGGGACTCAGTCCGTCGGCTGTGCCTTCATATCCCACCACAGCCCTGCGAATCTGAGCCCTCGTCATGCGCACGCGAGCGTGCGTCAGCGCGATGATGAGGTTGAGGAGTCGTTCCGCAGGATCCGTGGCCACTTAGACCCTCACGTTGAGCAGCTCTGTCGTGATGATCGCCCTCGCGCCCGCGGCGTACAGGGCGTCCATGACATGGTTCATCTCGATGCGAGGAACCATGACACGCACGGCGTGCCCATCGGAACCGTGGAGCGGGGTGACTGTCGGAGCCTCGAGTCCTGGCGCGATCTCGCAGACAATGTCGAGGAACTCGTCGGCCACGACGAAGTCCATCAGCACGTATTGCCTGCCCATGAGCACGCCCCGCAAACGGGCAGTGAGCACCGTCACCGTCGACTCTTCGACGGCATCCGATCGAATCAGGATGGCTTCCGAAACCAGCAGTGGCTCACCAAACACTTCAAGCCCTGCGGCCTTGAGCGTGCTGCCCGTGGACACCACATCCGCGACTGCATCGGCTACGCCAAGACGCACTGACGATTCAACAGCGCCATCGAGCCTCACCACGTCGGCCTCGATGCCGAAGGACCGCAAGTGGGTGTCCACCAAGTGCGAGTACGACGTCGCGACGCGCTTGCCTGCAAGTTGTTCGATGCTGGAGATCTCACCAGGGCGCGCCGCGTAGCGGAACGTCGATCCACCAAAGCCAAGCTCGAGTTGTTCGGTCGCTGCGGCTCCCGAATCGAGTAAGAGGTCGCGGCCTGTGATTCCCGCATGCACGGTGCCCGCCCCCACATACACCGCCACGTCACGGGGCCTGAGGAAGAAGAACTCGACCTCGTTTCGCGCGTCGACCAGGACGAGTTCGCGCGGGTCTCTCCGTTGCTTGTAGCCAGCCTCACGGAGCAGCTCGACGGCGGGCTCAGACAGGGAGCCCTTGTTCGGGACGGCGATGCGTAACACGGTGAACCCCTAGAGATACTTCTCGACGTCGGCCAGAGAAAGGCCCTTAGCAATCATCATGACCTGTGCGTGATAGAGCAACTGAGAGATCTCCTCGGCCGTGGCGGCGTCGGTCTCGTATTCGGCCGCCATCCACGCCTCGGCGGCCTCTTCTACGAGCTTCTTGCCGATGGCGTGCACGCCCTTGTCGAGCAACTCCACAGTGCCCGATCCTTCTGGCCGCGTCACGGCGCGTTCGGATAGCGTCTTGAAGAGTTCGTCAAAGGAAGTCACGCGGCAAGCCTAGTAGGGCCTCGCTCTAGGAAGCGACGGCGCGCCACCGATGTCAGGCCAGTGTGCTCGCGATGTCCCGTAGTACGGCCGCCGTCACTAGTGCTGCTTCCACTGCCTCGGCGCCCTTGTCTTCGGACGAGTCTGGGAGTCCTGCACGGTCGAGCGCTTGCTGCTCGGTATCCGTCGTGAGCACCCCAAAGCCGACTGCGACAGCGTGGTTGCGCGCCACGTCGGTGAGCCCGCGCGTCACGGCATCGCAGACGTATTCAAAGTGCGGGGTGCCGCCCCTCACTACCACCCCTAAACACACGATCGACTGAGAACCGGCTCTGGCAAGTGCCTCGGCCGTCACCGGCAACTCGAAGGCACCTGGTACGCGCCATACCCTCGCGGTCGCGCCGGCGCTCTCGACGGCAGCAAGCGCTCCCGCCACGAGCGCATCCATGATGACCGTGTGCCATTGCGACGCGACAATATCGACGACTGCGCCGCGCGCCTCAACTGAAAGGCTCGGTGCCCCTGCTCCGCTCACGCGGATTCCTCACGAAGATGTCCCATGCGCTCCACTTTAGTGCGCCTGTAGTCCTCGTTCTCAGGGTGGTGACCAACGTGCAAGCCAACGCGTTCAACCACCTCGATGCCAGAGGCCCTCATTCCTTCGACCTTGGCAGGGTTGTTGGTCAGGAGACGAATGCTCTTGAGTCCCAAGTCCTCCAGAATCGCGGCCGCGGCACCGTACTCTCTGCGGTCGACGGGCAAGCCAAGTTCCACGTTTGCGTCGACGGTATCCATGCCCTCGTCTTGGAGCGCGTACGCGCGCACCTTGGCTGAAATCCCGATTCCACGGCCCTCATGGCCAGTGAGATAGACCACTGCTCCGCCCTCTGCCTGGACGCGCTCGAGCGAGGCATCGAGCTGGGCTCCGCATTCGCATTTCACGGATCCGAAGGCATCGCCGGTCAGGCACTCAGAGTGGACACGCACCACGGGAACTACGCCCTCTGCCGCGCTCTTCACGAGAGCGAGGTGCTCGGCACCAGTGCGCGCGTCGCGGTAGGCCTTGATCGTGAAGACGCCGTGGACTGTGGGGAGGCGCGCCTCACCCTCGAGAAGAACGCGGTGCGGTTGCGGCTCTACCTCGACAGGAAGGTCGTTCTTGGCGCGTCGATAGGCGATGAGGTCAGCGATTGTCATGAGGGTGAGTCCCTCCTTCTGGGCAAGAGCGGTAGCACTCCCCTGACGCATCATCGTGCCGTCGTCATTCACGAGTTCCGCGATCACTCCGACTGGCTCTAGACCAGCAAGTCGGCAGAGATCGACGGCGGCTTCAGTATGCCCAGGTCGGTGCAGGACACCACCTGCAACAGCGCGTAGGGGCAGAACATGCCCAGGACGGATAAAATCGTCGGCGACGGCATCGGCTTTTGCCAAGAACTGCAGCGTCCTATGCCTATCCGCGGCGGAAATGCCCGTCGTGACGCCCGACGCGGCGTCGACCGACACCGTGTAGGCCGTGCGGCGCGGATCCTGGCTATTGGGCACCATGAGAGGCAGGTTGAGGGCATCGGCCTTGAGGCCCGTCATGGGCGCACACAAATATCCGCTTGAGTGCCTGATGCCCCACGCGACCCACTCGACAGTGGCGCGCGCCGCAGACATGATGAAGTCGGACTCGTCTTCGCGTTCGTGTGAATCGCACACGAGGACTGGCTTGCCAAGTTTGAGATCGGCAAGCGCGCGCTCAACGAGCGCAAACGGGTCGGTAGTCACAGCGCAGGGACCATCATTCTCTCGACGTACTTCGCGATGATGTCGACCTCGACGTTCACCTTGGCACCTGCTCGGAGCGCACCCAGCGTCGTCTCCGTCAACGTCGTGGGTATGAGGGAAACCGTCACAGCGTCGTTAACAAGCCTGGCCACTGTGAGCGACACCCCGTTGAGCGAGATGGACCCTTTGAGAACCACGTAGCGAAGCAAGTCACGTGGGACGGCGAAGGTGAGGTCATCCCATTCGGGCTGCGAGTCGCGCTCAACGAGCGTCGCCACTCCGTCGACGTGGCCTTGCATGATGTGGCCGCCAAGCCTGCCGTCGGCGCGCGTGGCACGCTCAAGGTTGACCTTTGACCCGGCGACGAGTTCCCCGAGCGCCGTGGTGTCCCTCGTGATGCGCATGACGTCAAAGACCCACCCGTCATCTGCAAGGGCGGCGACCGTCAGGCAGACGCCGTTGACGGCGATGGACTCGCCGTGGACGACGTCCTGTCCAAGCTCAGGTGCGTTGAGCACGAATCGCGAGGACACTCCGTGATCCTCGACGGACGAGATGGTGCCGATGGCCTCAACTATGCCGGTAAACATGACTATCCCTTCGGAAGGTGTGCCGTGACCAGGCAATCTACGCCAAGCGGTGTCAACGAGACCTCTTGTCCTCTCAACGCATCGGCCATGGTGCCGATTCCCAGGTCGGAGAACGCCTGGGTACCCGCTCCGAGCAAGACAGGAGCGATATAGACATTGAGTTCGTCGACGAGCCCCGCGGCGAGGAATGCCGTATGGATGACGGATCCCCCCTCCACCACGACCGTCCGAACCTCGCGCTCCCACAGACTTGCCAGGGCCGCGGCCGGTTCGTGTGTGGCGAGGGCGATGGCGTTGTCGTCTCGCCAGACCCGCGCCCCCGCGGTGAGCCTTTTTCCCATCACAGCTCGCAATGGCTGGTGGGGCTCGCTCACAGACTCGGGGCGGGCCGATAGTTCCGGATCGTCAATCTCAACGGTGCCCGTCCCCACCAGAATCGCATCGACACGCGATCGGACCTCGTGAGCGTGCTCTCGGGCCTCATCACCCGTGATCCAGAAACTCGTGCCATCCGCTGCCGCGATCTTCCCATCGAGCGTCTGAGCCCACTTGGCGATGACGTAGGGCCTGCCACGTCGCATCGCCAGGAGCCACATGCGATTGGTAGCTTCCGCCCTGGCATGAGGCACGTAGGCCACCTCGATCCCATGGTCGGCAAGGAACTGTGCGCCACCACCTGCACTCGGATTCGGGTCCCCCACCGCATAGACGACGCGCGCGATCCCCGCATTCGCCAACGCGCGTGAACACGGACCAGTCTTGCCGGTGTGGTTGCACGGCTCAAGGCTGACGTAAGCGATCGCACCTCGTATGTCGATCCCTGCTTGTGCGGCCTCGTTGAGCGCCGCGGCCTCCGCATGGGCGGTACCCGCGCCTCGGTGAAAGCCCTCCGCCAGCACAAGGCCGGCAGAGTCAGTGATCACGGCCCCTACCCGCGGATTGGCGCCGTACTCGGGCCCGAGCAACGCAAGATCGATCGCTCTCTCCATGGCCAATTCGGGTGCGAGCACCGGCGTATCGCGCGGCGCGGGATCGAGCGTAGGAGACACCCTCTAGCCAGCCGCTACGCGCAAGCGAGCGATGGCCGCAGCACGATCCAGATGCCCGAATACCGATGAACCGGCCACGAGGGTATCCGCTCCTGCGGCAACCGCTTCCGGAGCCGTCTCGGGTGTAATACCACCATCGACCTGAAGCCAAAGGTCGGTTCCGGCTTCCGCAGCGGCCCTACGCAACTCACCCAACTTGGGAAGTGCCTCGCTCATGAACTTTTGGCCACCAAAGCCTGGCTCCACGGTCATGACGAGCACCATGTCGACCTCAGTAAGGAGATCAAAAACAGCTTCCGCAGGTGTGCCAGGCTTGATCGCAACAGCGGCACGTGACCCCGTCGATCGGATGTCCCTTGCGACTTGCCGCGGGTTCGCCGCCGCCTCAAAGTGAAAAGTGCACGACGCAACGCCCACCTCCGCGTACGCGGGGGCCCACCGATCGGCATCGGCGATCATCAAATGGATATCGAGTGGTACGGGCGACACCTCGGCAAGTCGTCGCACAACGGGCAGCCCGATCGTGAGATTCGGAACAAAGTGGTTGTCCATGACGTCGACGTGGATGAGGTCGGCGCTCGCAACCTCCAGGATCTCGCTCTCGAGCCGGCCGAAGTCGGCCGCAAGGATCGAGGGCGCAATACGAATGCTCATGACTCGACATTAGCGGGCCGCCCGACGGATACGTTCACGAGGCCCGATGCATTCGTGCGTATACGCCATCCGATTGAAGAAGCTCCTCGTGATTGCCTTCCTCCACGATGCGACCCTTGTCCAACACGATGATGCGGTGTGCCGCCCTCACCGTCGAGAGTCTGTGCGCCACGACGAGTGTTGTTCGCCCCGACATGAGGTGCGTCAACGCCACTTGAACCAAGCGTTCAGAGTCACCATCGAGCGCCGATGTTGCCTCGTCTAGCAGCAGGATCTTAGGGTCACGGACAAGCGCCCTTGCTATTGAAATCCGTTGACGCTGACCACCAGAGAGTCGCGCACCACGTTCACCAATCCGCGCATCCAGTCCGCCCATCTGTGCGACAAAGTCCCACGCCTGTGCCTGCTCGAGTGCCGCTTTCACGCCATCGTCGGCGAGGTCAGACCTCCCATAGGTGACGTTGTCGCGCACACTCCCTTCAAAGAGGAGCGTTTCTTGAGGCACCACGCCTACCTGTCGCCGTACCGACCTGAGATCCACCCGATGTAGGTCGTGACCGTCGACAAGGATCTGTCCCGCGCTGGGATTGACAAAGCCGAGAACTGCGTTGAGAAGGGTCGACTTCCCTGATCCAGATGGGCCGACGAGCGCGACCGTCTCTCCCGCAGCGATCGCGAGGTCGAGACCCTCAATCGCGGCCTTCCCGCCTGCGTCTGAGTATTCGATACGCAGACCTGACAGACAAATCGCGCCGCTGATCTGCCCGATCTCCGGCTTCCCCGCGTTGTGCTCGATGTCGTCTGCCACCAACACCTCGGCTACGGACCGCACAGACTCGAGGCCCTTGGTGAGGATGGGTGCTATCAAGACGAGCGCTGTCACCGAGCCTGTGAGTTGCACGAAGTAGCTCGAGAGCATCACCACGTCACCGGTCGATACTCCCCACGTGCCGCTCCAAGCAAGCCCCGCGGCCCCCACCAGACAAGCGACGGACAGCGTCTGAAAACCGATCCACGACAATGCGCCAAAGCGTCCGTTGACAAGGTCTAGTTCGAGGCCCGCTGTGCGCACACCCCCCACGGCATCGTCGACGCTTTCTGTCTCACGTGCCTCGGACGCGTGCGCCCGTGTGATCGGAATGAGGTGTGCCATCTCGGCCACTCGCACCGACATGCGCTCCATCTGCGACCTGAAGTCCATATTCCTTTGCCGCATCCGCCTCCGGCTGAGCACCAAGAGCGCCGCTCCAGCAGGAACAGCCAGCGCATAGACCGGCAAAAACTGCGGTACGCGAAGCGCAGTCAGAGTCAGCGCCCCTATCAACGTCGTGACCGCTCCTAGGCCCGTATCGAGCGACTGTCGTGACGCATCCACGATGGTCTCGACGTCTCGAATCACCTTTGCTTGCACGACGCCCGCACTCGTTCGCCGATGGAAGCCAATCGATAGTTCTTGAAGCCGCCTCGTGAGGGCCCGACGCAGCAACGCTTCGACATTGCGCACGGCGAGGCTCTGCTTGCGCACATACAAGACGGTGACTGGATAGTTGAGAAGGATTGTCCCCACAAGGAGTGCCGCGGGCCACACCAAGTGGGTGATGGGGCCGTGCTGAACGACCGCGTCGATAATGATCGCCGTCATAACTGGGGCAATCCACACCGGCGAGTGCTTGATCGTGAAGGCCACCGTCGCCACGATGAGTTTGGTGCGCTCGCCTCGGTAGAGCCTCACGAGCGAGGCAAACGGACGCGTGGGGTCCACGGCTAGGGCAGCCGAATCGGGTTCCACGGGGTGGGTCCGGCGTCTACGAGCCAACGCTGTCGCGTGCGGCAGAACCCCGCATCACGAGGACGCCGTGTCGACGCTAAGCGCGGTTCCTGCCTTGAGGAGGCCTGCCCACTCTTCGTCTGGCACCGCACCCTTGGCCGCTCCACGCACCACGAAGGTGACCTCTTCTCCAGGAAGGAGGACAAGAAGCTGCGTCGACACGCGTGCATCGACAAGCAACGGGTGGAACTCGGTCAGTAGAACCAGGTCGCGCACCAGGGTTTCTGCCCGCACAGTCACGCTCCAGACCCCACCCTCATCCACCGTGGCGCTCACGCTCACTCGGCCGGCGGCCAACCCAAGGTCCATGTCGGGCTTGAGCCAACGGGTTGCCCTTGCGCCGTCAACATCGACAACGACAGCACACGCCCTTTCGGCGACGTAGGGGGGATCCACCACCGCATGGCTGTCTCCAGGCACGTTGTGGGTCTCAACTGACCGCGCAAGTACGTCGCCGTTACTGGCGATGACTGTCACAACCGCATCCGCATTCCATGCATCGTGGACGTCATTGACCAGAGTGAGTGCGTGAGTAGAGCCTTCCGCCATCGGCAGTACCGCGCGCGGCGCCATCACGTCGCGGGCGGCAAAATAGGACAGCTTGCGTCGTCCTTGAACGTCCTCAACGGACCATGAGAACCCTGGCCAACAATCATTGAATTGCCACCACAGGGCACCCGAACACGAGTCATGGAGGCTGCGGAAGTGGCCCACCGAGGCCTGCAGAGCTCTCGCCTGAACCAATTGCGCCTTGAGGTACCACTCCGGACCGTCATCGTCCGTGGTTCCGAAGTGTGCGGTGATTCCCCTGGCGAGGCTCTGTGCTCCCTCGAACGCCTTCTGGAGCCGCTCAAGCCTCGTGTCTGTGCCGCCGGTGGGTTCTCCACCGATCGCGCGCACCAACGTGGGCCATGTGCTCGGTGCTTGCCATCCAAACTCGGAGGCAAATCGTGACCTCTTGTTCGCAAACTCCGAGTAGTCGACCTGGTTCCAGGTATCCCAATGATGGGTGGTTCCGCTGATCGCCTCGTTGGGATGAGCTGACGCATCAGGAGAGAACGGGGATCCAGGCACATATGGGCGGCGGGGGTCGAGGGCACCAAGAGCCTCGGGAATCACGTCAAAGTACAAGCGTGCGCCCCATGAACCGTCTGGGCCGAGCGCTTCCTTCCAGCCCCAATCCTCGTAGCCCCATAGGTTCTCGTTGCATCCGCACCACAGCGCGAGGGAGGGGCGATAGCCGATGCGTACCACGGCATCCTCTACCTCGCGCCTCACTCGTTCTCGCTGGGCGTCGTCCTCGGGGTACGCCGCACACGCGAACGAGAAGTCCTGCCACACCAGAATGCCCAACTCGTCGCAGATGTCATAGAAGTCGTCGGATTCGACCACTCCCCCTCCCCAAACACGCAACATGTTTGCGCCTGTGGCCGCTACGTCGCCGATGAGGTGGCGGAGTTTGTCCCTCGTGACTCGCTCTGGGAGGACATCGGCCGGGATCCAGTTGAATCCGCGAGCCCACACACGCGAGCCGTTCACATGGAAGGCAAACGATCGGCCCGTTGCATCGGCGGATTGGACCAGCTCAAGATGCCTGAATCCAAGGCGTCGCGTGAGCGTATCGACGGCGTCGCCGTCGGCCGATAGCGCGACGAGGCTCACGGTGTAGAGAGGTTGCGCGCCTCGACTTGCCACGTTCCACTGAGCGGCGCCTGGAACACGCACATCGACGTCACACGCCCCTTCAACCGGCGCGAAGCGACCGGCTGCCATGAGCTCTCCGCTCGAGTTCTTCACCTCGACCGAAAGGACGGCAATGTCTCCTTCACAGAGCACCGCTCCATGAACGACGGCCTCGCCTTCCCAGCCCCCCTCGAGGAGCGCGCGATCGATGCGACCCACGCGAGTGCGCTCGACGACGACCGCGCGCCACAGCCCAGCCGTGTCGGTGACCGGTCCCCAATCCCAACCAAAGGAACACGCCATCTTTCGCACTTGGTTGTAGGGAAGTTCGTACATATCTGCCCTCGGGAAGGGCTCACGAGCCTCTGCAGCACGAGCGACAGGCAAAGCAGGGGCAAGCTCGACTTCGATGCTCCAGGTGCCGCCGCCGTAGTCGACGCCAAGGTCCACCACCCACCGGTGGAACATGTCATCGGTGTGGAGCGCCACAGCGCCGTCGACTCGCACCGTGGCCAACGTATCGATGCCTTCGAAGATCAGGCGAACCGATGCTCCATCGCCACGCCGGCCCACCTCGGTGCGATAGATCCACGCGCTCTCAGAGATCCACTGAAGCTCTTCCTCTCGCCCGTCAACGACGATGTCTGCCACCACTCCCCTCGTGATGAGCTCCCCCAGGACGCTCCCAGGCACTGTCACACGCTCAGCCTGAGCAAACACGTCGAGTGGCACTGCGGAGTGACTCTCACCTGCCGGGGCCCTCGTCAACGTCCATTGAGTAACCGGTTCCCTTGACGTTGCGCCTGTCGCCATGCTTTCGACCGAAGTATCGCGTACAAGTGTCACTTAACTGCCCCTTGGCTGTAGCCGTTATAGATATATCTCTGAAGAAATAGGAAGGTCACCAGGGTGGGCAAGATCACGATGATGACGCCTGCCGAAATCACTTCCCAACGAGCCCCAAATGGGCCCATGAACCTGAAGAGTGACGTCGATATCACACCAAGATCAGACGAGGGCATGTAGAGAAACGGGATATAGAACTCGTTGTATGAGGCGAAACCCTTAATAATGACGACAGTCGCAATCGCGGGTTTCAAGAGCGGAAAGATGATGCGCCAAAATATCCGAAGGCTTCCCGCTCCCTCGAGCATCGCCGCCTCGTCAAGTTCCTTGGGTATTGCCCTCATGAACTGCAAGAAGATGTAGATCGACACGATGTCAGTGCCCATATAGAGCAAGATCGGAGCGAGTCTTGTGTCGTAAAGTCCCAGGTTGTTGACCACTTGGAACGTAGCGACCTGCGTCGTGACCCCCGGTACCAGGACCGCAAGGAGAAACGCGCCGTAGACCAGCTTCTTGCCTCGGAAGTCGAAGCGGTCGAGTGCATAGGCTGTCATGGCACCGATGATCACCGTCCCCGTGACTGAGAACGCCAAGATGAAGATGGTGTTCATGAACCCCGACGCCATACGTCCGTCATTGAATGCGGTCAAGTAATTGTCGAAGTTGAACTGGCTTGGAGGCGTAAACGGCCCCGATGTCTGCAATTCCGTCTGGGACTTAAACGATGCAAAGCCAATCGCGATGAGCGGAATGATGGCGATCGCAGACCACAGCAGTAGAGAGCCATACTTGAGGGATTTCATGATGCTAAACATCAGAACTTCCTCACTTTCTCATCAGGCACGAGTTTTCGTTGCACCCACGTAATAAAGAGCACGATGAGCAACAGAACGACAGCCATTGCCGATGCGAGACCAACCTTCCTAAACTTGAAGGCCATCGCGACGGTTTGGATGACGAAGGTCTTCGAGCCGTTTGAGCCTCCCGTCATGATGAATGGAATGTCGAATACGGCAAGACTCCCTGAAATGGCGAGAATGAAAGACAGACCTACCACGGGCCGAATGCTGGGCAAGATGATGAACTTGAACTGCTGCCAGCGGTTGGCGCCGTCGAGTTCGGACGCCTCATAGAGGCTGGGGCTCACCGACTGGATGGCGCCGAGGAAGAGGACGAAGTTGAGTCCCATGTAGCGCCACACTGACGTGCCTGCGAGCGAAAAGTTGATGAGGTCGGGATTGCCTAGCCATTGCTGTTGGGCGCCGCCCAAGCCCACGACATCTAGCACCGAGTCGAGCGTGCCGCCAGGCTGGAAGAAGTAGAGGAAGGTGAAACCGATCGCGACACCGTTGATGAGTGAGGGGAAGAAGATCACCCCTTTGAAAAAGCTTTGAAAGCGCGTATTGAACGAGAGGATGGTTGCGAAGTACAGAGCCAACGCCATTTGCACAAACGCCCCGGCGAAGTAGTACAGGCTCACGAAGAAGACACGGAACAACTCCGGACGCGTGAACAGATCCACATAGTTGTCGAACCCGACGAACTCCTTATCCTTGCTCAGCCCGTTCCACTCCGTGAACGAGTACCAGAACATGTTGCCGACCGGAATGAAGGTGAACGTCAGGAGTAGGACGACGGGAACGGCAATGAAGAGCCAAGGGACCCAAGTGCGCGAAGAGCGCGCGCCTCGCCGAGACCGGTCTGCCAATACGGGCGTTGACATGAGTGCTCCGAAGTGTGGGATGAAGGGACGTCGGTGATGATCGGGCCGTGTCGCGGCCCACCGCTACGCCACGTAAGTAGCGAAACGGTGGGCCGAAACGATGGATCTAGCCGACGATCTCTGCTCTGGCTGCAGCCCAGCGGGAATTGAGGTCGGCAAAGATGTCGTCCTTGCTTTCACCGCTTGCGCCGCGAGCGGCATCAACGAGACGCTGACGGTAGTCAGGGCTCCACAGACCGATCTCGGCCTCGGCGTCGATGTCGTTGACGACGCTCTCCTGGCCTAGCTCCGCAGGCGCCAGCTCGATGTACTCAACACCAGCAGCGGCAAAGTCGCCCAAGGTCGAGGGCATCGGGCCGTCGAGGCGCGGCGAAAGACCACCGTTCGACTCCGCGTATCCGGACTCGTCTGCAAACCAGAAGAGCCAGGCGCGGGCAGCGTCCTTGTTCTTCGAGTTGACGTTGATACCGTTCTTCCAGTCGCCAGAGGCCACCGAGTGGAACTTTCCGTCCACCTGGACAGGGAATGGCATGTAGCCAATATCCGAGGGGTCAAACCCCGCGTCCGTCGCGGCGTCCATCATCTGCTGGATCGACCATGAACCAAGTGCCATCGTCGCGATCTTGCCGGTAGCAAGGTCGATCTTTGACTGATCCCAGTTTGTCGTCGTGGGGTCCGCCTCCGTGTACCCGCCCTGCACAGCGTCGAAGATGAGCGAGTCAATCACGAAATGGTCGCTCCCTTCAGTCCACGGCGCGTCGGCGGTCGCGAGGTCATTCACGCACGCTGGGTTCGCTGTGATCTCACAGCGGTTGGACTCCCACTGAGTAAGCGGCCAACCGTCCTTGTAATTTGTGTAGAGAGGCACTGCCTCGGTGGTGTTCTTGATAGCCTCCAGCGCCAACTGGAAGTCCTCGGGAGTGGTGGGAAGCTCAGTGATGCCCGCTCGTGCCCATACGGCCCTGTTGTAAACCAAGCCATTGACGTTCCCGGTAATTGCCAGCCCATAGGACATGCCATCGAAGTTCTGCTCAGTGGCAATGAACCTGTAGTCCGCTGACATTTCGTCCACGGTTCCGAGCGGCTCGAAGAAGTCTCCGAGGTCTGCAGGCGTCACAGTGGTGGGGATCAAGAGGACATCGCCATAGTCGTCGGTGCTCATGCGAGTAGTGACTTCGCCGTCGTAGTCCTTGATTGCCTGGAAGGTGACTGTGACACCCGGGTATTCGGCCTCAAACTGTGCCTTGTAGTCCTGGAAAACCGTGTCGACGATGTCGGTTCGGTTTGTCAAGACTGTGATGTCTCCGCTGATTTCAGCGGGTGCGCCCGGAGACGCAGGGGCGCTCTCCACCACATCGCTACTGCTGCATGCGGCTAGCGCCAAGGTGAAACCTGTGATTGCCGCGAAGGCGGCAAAGGTTCGATTCCTCATTGAATTCCCTTTGGTTCGATCTCGACGTCCGCAGCGGCGCTGCGACGGTTCGCGAGTGCGACATTGAGTACTTTAACGATTAAGAGAGAGCAAGTCAATCGCTTAAGTTCGGCATTGAACGTCGTTGCCGAATCGTTACTCAACTCCCGAGGATCGCCACTCAGGAGGGAGAGGGGCCCACGCTCTTACGTATCACCAGCGCCGCATCGGACGCCTTGACCGAGGATGAAGCGCCCTTTTCGATCAGCTCCAGAAGAATGGTGGCGGCCTCGCCTCCATACGCCGAGACATCCCTGCTGAGTGCACTCAAGGGTGGATCCGACAACTCACAGAGTGGAGAGTCGTCCCACGCGAGAATCGACATGTCTTCCGGCACTCTGAGTCCGGCGGCCACCACTGCACGCACTCCTGCCAGCGCCGTCACATCGTTGTCAAAGACAATCGCTGTGGGCCGCTGCTGCAACGTCAAGAGCGTCTCGCACGCTTCAGTCCCCGATGCGTACGTGTAGTCGGTGGCGATTTCGGCAACGAGGTCAATGCCCAAGCGCTGGCATTCGCGTCTCATCGCCTCGCTGCGCACTCGGGTGTGGACGTACGACGCCGGCCCAGTCACGTGCCCGATGCGGCGGTGTCCAAGATCCGCAAACCACTTCACAGCAGTTTCGGCGATCCGCGCGTCGTCACTCCACGCGGCAGGAGACTCACCCGCATACAACGGGTCTCCGACGGCGACAGCAGGAAGGCCGATGTCTTGCACGAGTCCTAGGCGTTCGTCGTCGAGCGTGAGGTCCGTGAGGAACACGCCGTCGACGCGCCTAGACGACCACCACTGCTGGTACGTCGCGAGGGCTTGACGCGTGTCTGGCGTGACGTGGAGCATCAACGCGTAGCCGCGGGCGGAGATGACCTGCTCGATTCCCGCGACAAACGACATGAAGAACGGCTCCACACGGAGCACAGCGGGTTCTCTCGTAATCACGAGACCGACGGTGAGGGCTCCCCCGCCCCGCAGCGCACGCGCCGCGCTACTGGGGACCCACCCGATCTCGTCTGCGATACGAACGATCCGGGCGCGGGTCTCTTCGGATACTCCTGGCCGGCCATTGAGCGCATAGGACACAGCTCCCGCGGACACACCTGCACGCTCCGCGATCTCGGAGATCGTTGGATGTTTCTTCGCCGAGACTCTACGTGTGACCATCGTTCGACCTCCGCATGCCTTCTCGTGCCCGCTACTTAGCAGGCCCTACTCTAGCGGCCCGGGATGCGCGCCTTCAGAATCGCGAGGTACATCGAGTCGGTTCCATGCACGTGGCTCCACATCTGCACGTCCGGGCCCTCACCCCATGACTGTGCCTCTGTACCTGTGATCTCGGCAAAAGCGGCGCGGGCATCAATGTGCTCGAGCCCGCTCGCGGCCACAATGTCACTGGTCTCGGCCAGCACGGGAGAGCACGTCACGTAGGCGATGACGCCTCCGGGTGCAAGGAGAGAAGCCGTGTGGGACAGGATCGCCGTTTGTAGGTCCGTCAGGTCTCTGAGGTCCTCCGCAGATCTGCGCCAGCGGGCCTCCGGCCTCCGCCTGAGCGCGCCAAGGCCAGTGCATGGGGCATCGACCAGGATGCGATCGTAAGGGCCCCCCGTCCACTGCGTCGCGTCAGCAACGTGCACGTCGACAACGCCCTCGGGCAGCGCCCGCACATTGTCCAGAACGAGCGTCACGCGGTGCGGATGGAGTTCGAGTGCGTCAAGGTGAGCGCCACTGCGCGCCGCTAGACCTCCAAGCAACGCAGTCTTGCCACCTGGACCGGCGCACGCATCGAGCCAGCGCTCGCTCGTCGAAGGTATTCGGGCAGCCGCCGATGCGAGTGCAGCGGCGACAAGTTGCGAGCCCTCATCCTGCACCCCGGCAACACCGTCTCGAACGGCTGCCACCTTTCCTGGCGAACCCGACTTCAAGACCACTCCGTAGGGTGACAGAACCGTGGCAGTGCCCCCCGCTTGAGCAACGAGCGACTCCCGGTCAATCAGTCCTGGTCGGGCCGCGAGCGTCACCGCCGCGGGCAGATTATGGGACTCGAGAAGAGCCTCGACGTCTCCTCCCTTGCCCCTAGCGGCCAAAGACGCCTCAAGCTCCGCGACAATCCACTCGGGATGCGACGTCCGAATCGATAGGTCGGTGATCCCGTTGCCGGGCGCCACCACGGCCACCCATTCGTCGCGTGTGCGTTCGGTCACGCGCCGCATCACGGCATTGACCAACCCGCTTGCACGGAACAGACCCGCGTGTTTCACGAGGTCAACGGTCTCGGAGACAGTCGCGTGGGGAGGGGTGCTCATCGCAAGTGCTTGGTGCGCTCCCAGCCATAGCACCGCCCTGATGGGCGCCTCAAGAGACACAGGGTCGCGGCCCGACGCCACTGCAATGACCTCGTCGTAGAAGCCGCTCATCCGCAAAGACCCGTATGCGAGCTCGGTGGCGAAGGCCGCGTCGCGTTGGGAGAGACCCGCGTCACGGACGATGGTCGACATCGCGATGTTCGCGTAGGCATCTTCTTCGACCACGGCCAGCACACATGCGAGCGCGGCCTTGCGTGCAGAGGTGCTCATGCCTCACCAAGCAGGACGCCGTCGGCCCAGCGCGCGCCACGCCACCAGTCGCGTGCTTCCATGACCTTCTTGCCCGACGGTTGAATCCAGCTCAACATGACTGGCTGACCCCCTGTTCCTACCACGACGCCCTCGTCCGTGAACCTCACAAGACCTGGCGTCGTTGTCGCGCCTTCGACTGGCGTGACGGGCCCGATCTTGGCTGTCGTTCCGTCGGGAAGCGTGGTCCAGGCTCCTGGCGCAGGAGTGCAGGCCCTGATGGTCCTGTCGATCACGTGGGCCGGAAGGTCCCAGCGCACCACGGCGTCCTCGCGAGTCAGCTTGGCGGCACGGCTCACTCCGTCGTCAGACTGCTGCTGCGGCATCGCGAAGCCACCCCCGAGCGCCTCGATTGAGTCGACAAGCAACGGCGCTCCGATGGTCGCCAGTCTCTCGAGTAGTTCTCCCGCGGTATCTTGCGGCCTGATGCGTTCTGTCACTTGACCGATGACAGGACCGGTATCGAGCCCTTGCTCGATCAGAAAGGTCGAGGCGCCCGTCAGGTCGTCGCCCGCTTGCAGGGCCCGTTGCACCGGCGCCGCACCCCGCCACGCCGGAAGCAAGGAGAAGTGCAGGTTCACCCAACCGTGAGTTGTCGCCGCGATGAGCGCCGGCCGCAGAATCTGCCCATAGGCCACCACCGCGGCGGCATCGGCCCCGATACCTCGTACCGTCTCTACCATGTCGGGCGACGACGCCTTCGCTGGAGTGGCAACGGTGAGGCCGTGGTCGAGGGCGTATTGCTTGACTGGGCTCGGGTGAAGCGCGGATCCCCTCTTGCCCTTGGCATCGGGCTGCGTGAGCACAAGGGCAATCTCGTGGCCAGCGTCGATCAGTGCGGCGAGCGCAGGGAGGGCGATCTCGGGCGTGCCGGCGAAGATGAGGCGCATGGACTCCATGGTAGGCGGCGCTGGGGCGGGACAGAGCCCAGGCGAAGACAGACGCCCCGTCATCCACGTGTGAACGGCCTAGCCGTTTGGTGTCGCATCCACCTTGACGTAGAGAGGGGCCACAGAGCGCAGGGACCGTGCCACGACCACTGCGCGGACGGCGTCCACAATGCCTTGCATGGCTCCGCGTGACGACATGATCCACGCGCCCCGGGCGTCCCTGGAGACGATGCCTTCAGATCCGTCGACCGCTCGGGCCGCCTCATCGATCGCGTCTTTGGGTCCGTCGAGTCTGAGGGCCCTGCGGTGTGGCGGTAGGCCCAGGCTCTCGCGCTGGGTGAAGTCCCTGAGTGCGACGTCCCAACCGTCCCACGCCACGAGGGCCTGCCTCACTTCGGCGGGCAACTCCCCCACGACCGAGACAGCGCCTCTTTGTGCACGTGAGGCCGCCAACGCTGCGGCGTTGAGCCACCGCCTGAGTGCCTGGGCCTCCGCGCCAAGGCCCTCGTTGATGGACACTCTCGCCCCCACAATCGCGACGTATCCGTAACCGCCCTCCACCGCGGGGAGCGCCCCCGGCGTTGACACCACAATCCCATTGTCGACAGCGAGGTCGGCGACAACGCCCACGGTTGCTGACGACTGCGTCACCGTCACGCCTGCCGCCATCCGGCCTATCTGCTCGGCGAGGCGATCCACGCCAAGGCCCACGGGACGCATTCGTGGTTCTCGACATTCGGGGCAGTGCCACGCGGGTGCTGCTGCACCGCAGTCACTGCACGCCGCGACGGCGAGCGCTGAGATTCGCGACAGGTCGCCCCCGCACTCGGCGCACTCCGCCCACGTTCCGCACCGAAAGCATGCGAGCCCAGCGGCGTAGCCACCTTGCGGAACCATCACGGCCGCGACACCCTCGCGCGCCGCCGCGATGAGGGGCTGCCAGATGGACGAGGGCATCCAGTGCTTTCCCGCGGCACCCTCTCGCTCCCGACGCTCCTCACCAACCACGTCCACTGAGGGCAACGCTGAGCGATCACCCCTCGCCTCAATGCGCCGTGCAAATCCGTGATTCACGAGCGCCACTGCCTCGGCAGACACTGCGTGCCCCGCTACGAGCAACGGTGCACCCGAATCTTGCGAACGCATCGCGCACACAGTGCGGGCGTGCGGGTAGGGAGCCCGTGGCTCCGCGAGAGTGGACGATGCCTCATCCCATACCGTGAGCGAAGCCAACTGGGGTACTGGTTGCCATGCTGCGGGCCGCGTGCCGATCACGAGCGGCACAAGCCCCCGCATCGCGGCAAGATACGACCCGTAGCGCACTGACGCGCCGTCCTCAGAGTCGATGACGGCAATGTGTCCGCCGCGGCGCGCTGACCAGCGAACAAGCCCGAACTCTTGGGCGCTGCGCACGAGCGCAGCGACGGCCCGCGAGTCCGCAGCAACGATGATGGACGTACCGCCGCTAGCCGCCGCGGTCATGGCAGCTCCAAGAATGACCTCCGCGGGCGCCACCTCTGGTCGCGAGGGCGTCGCGGCCCACACTGCCCGGTCGCCCCTCGCCACGGGCAATCCCACGTGTGCGCCAGCGGCAAGGAGTGCGTCCAGAGAACCTGACTCGATGTCCGTCTCTGACCACGCGTCCCAGTCGTACTTCTCGACAGATGCCACACGCGGTGGGCCCATGAGACGCAACACGTCCCATAGCGAGCCCGCATAACGTGCCGCGATGGCACGCGCGAGGTCGAGTGCCTCCGGCGTGAACGACGGAATCTTCCCTGCGGATCGCACCGACTTCAGTGCTTGCGTTCCTCGCTGCTCACCGACCGACGTCACGACCCCTGACACGAGACGGCCCGCGAAGGGAACTCGCACTCTGGTGCCTACCGTCACGCCTGTGATGGACTCGGGCACCTCGTAGTCAAAGGGCCTATCGAGGTGCGGCAGCGGGCTGTCGACTGCGACCCCGACGATCACTAGACCGCGGCCGCCAACGCATCGGCCCGGTCAGTGCGCTCCCACGTGAAGTCGGGCAGCTCCCTACCAAAATGGCCGTAACTTGCCGTCGCCTTGTAAATGGGCCTGCGCAAGTCAAGCTGCTCGATAATTGCCGACGGCCGCAGGTCAAAGACCTCGCGGATGGCTTTGACAATCCTGTCGGGATCAACTGTGTGCGTTCCGAAGGTCTCGACATAGAGACCCACGGGAGAGGCGGTTCCGATGGCGTAGGCGACTTGGAGCTCGCACCGATCGGCGAGTCCCGCAGCGACGATGTTCTTGGCTACCCACCGCATGGCGTACGCGGCGGAGCGGTCAACCTTCGAGGGATCCTTCCCCGAGAAGGCGCCGCCTCCGTGGCGCGCCATCCCCCCGTAGGTGTCCACGATGATCTTGCGCCCCGTGAGCCCCGCGTCTCCCATGGGCCCGCCCACTTCGAACTTGCCGGTGGCGTTGATAAGAGACCGGTGTCCGGAGGAGTCCAAGGCGAACTGAGACAAAACGGGCGCAATCACCTCGGCCTCGATTGCCTCACGTAACTCGCCCATGTCGAGTCCCCCGCGGTGCTGACTTGAAACAACCACGGTATCCACGCTGATAGGCGTATCGCCTTCGTAGCCCACCGTTACCTGGGCCTTACCGTCGGGGCGTAGCCCGTCGACAATCCCGGCCTTGCGCACGTGTGCCAACCGCGCCGTGAGCGCGTGGGCCATTGCGATGGGCATGGGCATCAGTTCAGCAGTGTCGCGGCACGCGTAGCCAAACATGAGGCCCTGGTCGCCTGCTCCCAACTCATGGGCCAACGAGTCGGTTGCCTGGCCCACCCCAAGCCAAATATCCGCGCTTTGCTCGCCGATGGACACGGAGACGCCACACGAATCTGCGTCGAAGCCGACGGCCGACGACGTGTAGCCAATCTCGCGCACGACATCACGAATGGTCGACGGAATGTCGACATAAGAATCTGTTGTCACCTCGCCCGCCACGTGTACCTGCCCTGTCGTCACCATCGTCTCGACTGCCACGCGCGACAGGGGGTCCTGACGCAGCATCTCATCAAGAATGGCGTCGGATACCTGGTCGCAGATCTTGTCTGGGTGGCCCTCGGTCACTGACTCGGAGGAGAACTGGCGGAGGGACATGCGATTCAGCATAGTAGCGAGATCGGACATCCAATCCCGGAACCAAGCGGTCTAACTACCGGCTCAGAAGCGCGGCCGCCCGGTCGAGGATCGCGTGAGCGACGGCCAACTTCGTTCCCGATGCCGTGCCGACGCTATCCCCGTGGGCGTCCAATAGCGTCACGGAGTTGGGGACATCGCCAAATCCGATGCCCTCGCCGACGGCGTTCACCACAAGCAGGTCCGCCCCTTTTCGCAGCGCCTTCTGCTTCCCGTGCTCGAGCACGTCGGCGGTTCCATCGCCCGTCTCGGCGGCGAAGCCGAAAATGACTTGGCCCTCTCGGCGTTGTGCCACAAGGGCCGCAAGAATGTCCTCGGTGTGCACCAGATGGAGAACAACATCACCGCCACTCGACTTCTTGATCTTGTGCGTCAAGACGATCTGAGGTCGAAAATCGGCAACTGCCGCCGCCATGATGACGACGTCGGCATCCCCTGCCGCGTCCTTCATCGCCGTGGCCAGTTGGCTACTTGACTCGACATCGACCCTGGCGATTCCTTCGCCCAAGGGGAGAGTCACATTGGCCGCGACCACTGTGACAGAGGCGCCTCTCTCGCGAGCCGCCTCTGCTAGCGCGAAACCTTGGTGGCCGGATGAGCGGTTTCCAAGGAAGCGCACTGGATCGATGGGTTCCCTCGTGCCGCCGGCAGAAATCAGCATTGACACACCGTGGAGGTCACCCCAAGGCGCGTCGCTCGCCGTGCCCGAGGTCTCGAGACCCTGGCCTGCCGCGACGGCGTACAACGACGTCACAATGTCGTCAGGCTCGGGAAGCCTGCCTGGCCCCGAATCGGCTCCTGTGAGCCGCCCTACAGTGGGCTCGATGACATGCACGCCTCGTGCACGCAAGGTCATCACGTTGGCTTGAGTTGCCGCATTGCGCCACATTTCGGTGTGCATTGCGGGTGCGACCACCACGGGGGCTGTGGTCGCCAAGATTGCCGAGCCCAGAAGATCGTGTGCCGTCCCCGCGACCATCTGAGCCAAGAAGTCGGCGGTCGCAGGCGCGACGAGTACAACATCGGCCCTCTGACCAAGGCGAACGTGCTCGACGCTGGGAACATTCTCGAATACCCCAGACGGAGCGGGTTCGCCAGTGAGCGCCTCCCACGTAGCGCGGCCCACAAAGTTGAGCGACGCCTGCGTGGGAATCACCCTGACGGCGTGACCGTCCTCTCGGAGCCGCCTGACAACAACGGCTACCTTGTATGCAGCAATACCGCCGGTGACGCCCAGCAGCACGCGCATGGCTACCTAGGCGTCTGTGTGACCCAGGAGCAGCAAGCCGTCCTGGTTGATTTCACGAAGTGCTACCGAGAGCGGCTTGTCCGTCGAGTCTGCGGGTACCAGTGGCCCCACGTTCTCAAAGTGGCCCTCGCCAAGTGCCTCGTAGTAAGCGTTGATCTGACGGGCACGCTTGGAACCGTAAATCACAAGTGCGTACTTGGAGTCCACCTTTGCAAGCAGCTCGTCGATGGGCGGGTTGGTGATGCCCTCGGGGTGCGCAACAGTTCCAGACACGTAATCCTCCTAGCGTGCGCCTACCTGGCGGTAGACAACGCCAACTATTCTAGCGTGCCGAGGCCACGATGGCCTCCAGCTCCGCCACTGCGTCGTCAAGATTGTCATTGACCACCGTGATATCGAATTCTTCCACCGCTTCGAGCTCCTTGCGGGCTGTGTCGAGGCGACGTTCGCGTTCTTCGTCTCCCTCGGTGCCTCGGAGCGCCAAACGTTCGATCAAGGCCTCAAACGTTGGCGGCGCGATGAAGACAAAGAGCGCCTCCGGCATCGTGCTTTTGACCTGACGTGCACCCTGCAAATCGATCTCAAGCACCACTGACAAATCCATCGACAGTCGCTCTTGCACCGGCCCCCGCGGGGTTCCATAACGATGCGTGCCGTGAACCACTGCCCACTCGAGTAGCTCGCCCGCCTCGATCATGCGGGAAAACTCGTCGTCGGTCACAAAGAAGTAGTGCACTCCATCGCGCTCGCCTGGCCGGGGTGGCCGTGTTGTCGCAGACACTGACACCCACACGTCGGCACGCTTCGCACGCAACGCCGCTACAAGTGTGCCCTTGCCAACAGCAGAAGGCCCCGCAACAACGACAAGCCTGCTCATCGACGCTCGCGCGCCAGCAATGCCTCTACTTGGTGCGCACCGAGGCCGCGCACACGCCGAGCAAGAGAAATACCGATGTCTTCCATGAGCCCCGTCGCCCGCTTGGGCCCGATGCCTGAGAGGCACTGCAGAAGATCATGAACACGAATGCACGCAAGGGCCTCGTCGGACTTCGCGCGCGAGATTGCCTCTGCGAGCGTGAACTCACCCTTCGCGAGCGACTCCTTAAAGACCCGCCTTGCGCTGCGCACCGCCGTCGCCTTGATCAGGGCCTGTGCCCTTTGTTCGGCCGTCAATTCTGGTGTAGCCATGTCACCTCCTTGCTTGGGACCCGCATTCGGGCGCTATTCGTGAACTTCTGTCAACACGTATTGGGCGGCACCCGATGCAGCATGGATGGCGCCCCTCAGCTTCTCAACGATGGGGCCCGCGGCAGCGATCCCCCTCGACTGATTGACCAAGACTCGTGGCCGTGCATCCCCGAAGACAGCGGCGATCTCGGCAGGTCCGGCTCCCTGGGTGCCGACCCCTGGCGCCAAGAGGGGGCCGTTGACCGCAGCCAGATCAATTCCGAGTGCCTTGACTGCGTCCCCGACGGTGGCGCCAATCACGAGGCCCACCGAACCCATGGGGTGTGCGCCAGCATTCATCTCTGCTGCGGCCCTGGCCACGCTCGTGGCGACAGGGACACCATCGGGACCGATCGCGTGCTGAACGGACGCGCCTTCAACATTCGATGTCAAGGCAAGAATGAAGATCCCCTTGCCCGTGTGCTCCGCCAATTCGAAGGCAGGACGCAGGGAACCGACTCCCAAATAGGGAGAGACTGTGATCGCATCGGCCTCGAGGGGGACGCCTTCGGCGAGGTATGCGTCTGCATATCCCTCCATCGTGGAGCCAATATCGCCACGCTTGACGTCCAAGATGGTGATAAGCCCCAACTCGCGTGCCCGTCCAAGGGTGTGCTCGAGAGCCGCGATTCCGCGGGAGCCGTGCCGTTCAAAGAATGCCGAGTTTGGCTTGACGGCGGCGACTGCTCCCACCGAAGCCTCCAGAATCGCGTCGCTGAACGCTGTGAGAGACGCCGCCGTGTCCGTGAGACCCCACGCAGCGAGCAACTCCGGATGCGGATCGATGCCCACGCACAAGGGACCACGGTCCCGCATTGCGGCCATCAATCGGGCGCCGAAAGCCATAGGTGGTCCTTCCTGAAGAGTTGCCGCGCGTCGTCGTCTCAGGCCATGCTACCTGGGCGTTCGCTAAGAAGAGAAGGATGCGGCCACATCTTGCAGGCTCATAACCTCAAAGCGACCGCCCTGAAGCGCCTCGATTGCTTGGACGGCGGCCGCAAGTTGTTGAGTTGTGGTGATGATCGCCACGTCAGCGGCAATCACCGCTGCACGGATCTCATACCCGTCCGCGCGCGCACCCTTCCCCGACGGCGTGTTGACGACCATGTCGACCTTGCCCTCGTTGATCAGGTCCACAATCGTAGGTTCGCCGTCCGGTCCCCTCCCCTGCGATTTCTTGCGGACGACGCTCGAGGGGATTCCGTGACGAGCCAAGACCCGGCGTGTTCCCTCCGTCGCGAGGATCGTGAATCCCAACTGGTGGAGGCGGGCGATGGGGAACGTGATGGCACGCTTGTCTCGGTCAGCCATCGACACGAATACCGTCCCTGAGAGCGGGAGTCCTCCAAAAGCGCCTGCTTGGGACTTAGCGAAGGCCAACGGGAAGGTCGAGTCGAAGCCCATGACCTCGCCAGTCGAGCGCATCTCTGGCCCAAGGACAGAGTCCACCACAAGGCCTTCCCGCGTACGGAAGCGCTTGAATGGGAGCACCGCCTCCTTCACGGCGATCCTGGCATCGTCCCTATAGATCCGCGCATCGTCCTCCGGAAGCATTCCCTCGGCACGAAGTTGGGCGATCGTGGCGCCCAGCATGACCCGCGAAGCGGCCCGTGCGATGGGCACGCCTGTCGCTTTTGCTACAAACGGGACTGTGCGAGAGGCGCGCGGATTGGCCTCAAGTACGTAGAGCACGTCGCTTGCTAGCGCAAATTGCACATTCATGAGGCCCCGCACGCCGATGCCCTTGGCGAGGGCCTCCGTCGAGACCCTGATGCGCTCAAGATCGGCGGCCGAGAGAGTCACGGGAGGCAACACACACGCTGAGTCGCCCGAGTGAATTCCTGCTTCTTCGATGTGCTCCATGACACCCGCGAGGAACAACTCATCGCCGTCGTAGATGGCGTCAACGTCAATCTCGACAGCGTCATCGAGGAATCGGTCGATGAGTAGCGGCGCGTCAGTGGCGTGGTCTCCCACGTCGGCCATCCGCGTGCCGTAATCCTCGAGCTGGGCGCTGTCGTAGACGATCTCCATGCCGCGACCGCCAAGCACATAGGAGGGACGCACGAGCACGGGATAGCCGATGCGCTCGGCAATCGTGATGGCCTCCTCAATACCGGTGGCGGTTCCGTATGCGGGAGCAGGCAGTCCAGCGACCGCGAGCACGGCGCCGAACGCGCGCCTGTCCTCCGCGTTGTCGATTGCCTCGGGGCTCGTGCCAAGGATCGGCACGCCAGCATCGGCGAGTCTCTTGGCGAGGCTCAGCGGCGTCTGCCCGCCCAGTTGCACCAGCATGCCCTTGACAGGCCCTGCCGCGAGTTCCGCGTGGTAGACGGCCATCACATCTTCAAAGGTCAACGGCTCAAAGTAGAGGCGATCCGAGGTGTCGTAGTCCGTCGAGACAGTCTCTGGGTTGCAATTGACCATGACGGTCTCGTAGGTGTCTTTGAGCGTGAGAGCCGCGTGGACGCAGGAATAGTCGAATTCGATTCCCTGTCCGATGCGGTTTGGCCCAGAGCCGAGGATGATGACTGCCTCGCGCTCGCGGGGCTCTACCTCGGTCTCTTCGTCGTACGTGCTGTAGTGGTACGGAGTGTGGGACTCGAATTCGGCTGCGCATGTGTCAACTGTCTTGAAGACGGGCAGAACCCCCGTGACCACACGCGCCGCGGCCACATCAGGCTCAGCGACGCCGCGTAGCGCCGCAATCTGGACGTCCGACAGGCCGTTCGACTTTGCGCGCCACAGGATCCCTCGATCGAGTTCAGCCGCTTGTGCCACCTCGAGCGCTACCTCATTGGTGAGCAGTATCTGGTCAAGGAACCATGGATCGATCCCCGTGGCATCGAATACGCGCTCGACGACTGCCGGATCAGCGATCGCCGCCCTCAAGGCCTGCTGGACCTGAACCAGTCGCTTCTCGGTGGGGATGGCACACTCCGCGATAAGCGCGCCGAGCGCGTCGCCCTCGAGAACGGGGCCATCCCAATGGAAGACCTGACCCCTCTTGTCGATCGACCGCATTGCCTTGCCAAGCGCCTCGGTGAAATTGCGGCCAATGGCCATGGCCTCGCCTACCGACTTCATCGTGGTGGTGAGGACGGGGTCCGCCTTGGGGAACTTCTCGAATGCGAAACGGGGGACCTTGACAACGACGTAGTCCAGAGTCGGCTCGAAACTCGCAGGAGTCGACCCAGTAATGTCATTGGGGATCTCGTCGAGCGTGTACCCGATTGCTAAGCGAGCCGCGATCTTGGCGATGGGAAAGCCCGTCGCCTTCGAGGCGAGTGCTGATGACCGCGACACACGCGGGTTCATCTCGATGACGATGATGCGACCGGTATCAGGCTCGATGGCAAACTGGATGTTGCAGCCGCCGGTGTCGACTCCCACTTCACGAATCACGGCGATGCCGACGTCGCGCAGCCTTTGGTACTCACGGTCTGTCAGGGTCAGCGCGGGCGCCACTGTGACCGAATCCCCTGTGTGGACCCCCACGGGGTCCACGTTCTCGATCGAGCACACCACAACGACGTTGTCGTGTCTGTCGCGCATGAGCTCGAGCTCGTATTCCTTCCAGCCCAGAATCGACTCTTCGAGCAGAACCTCGGTGGTGGGCGAATAGTGCAGGCCTTGGCCGCCGATGCGGCGCAGGTCCTCTTCGTTGTACGCGAATCCCGAGCCGAGTCCCCCCATCGTGAAAGAGGGCCGCACCACCACGGGGTAATTCAGGTCCGTAGCCGCCGCGATGAGCTCGTCCATGGTGTGACAGATGTGTGAGCGGGCGCTTTCAGCGCCGCAACGCTCCACCACTCCCTTAAAGAGTTCCCTGTTCTCGCCCAAATGAATGGCCTCGAGATTGGCGCCGATCAATTCGACGTTGTACTTGTCGAGGATGCCAGCCTCTGCAGCGGCGATTGCCGCATTGAGCGCGGTTTGCCCGCCGAGCGTCGGCAAGAGGGCGTCGGGGCGCTCCTTTTCGATGATGCGCTCGATGATCTCGGTCGTGATCGGCTCGACGTACGTGGCGTCGGCAAACTCGGGGTCGGTCATGATGGTGGCGGGGTTGGAGTTCAGGAGCACCACGCGCAGGCCTTCGGCCTTGAGCACTCGGCACGCTTGGGTCCCCGAGTAATCAAACTCGCAGGCTTGGCCGATGACGATCGGGCCTGAGCCGATCACCATGACGGTCTTGATGTCGTCGCGACGAGGCACTTAGCGTCCCTTCATGAGGTCAAGAAAGCGATCAAAGAGGTACGCGGCGTCGTGCGGGCCTGCGGCCGCTTCTGGGTGGTACTGAACCGAGAACGCCGGCACGTCGAGGCACTCGAGGCCTTCGACGACGTCGTCGTTGAGGCAGACGTGGCTCACCTTGACCCTGCCGTAGCCGTTGGGTGACTCGCTCGCTCCGTCGAGGGGTGCATCCACCGCGAATCCGTGGTTGTGGCTCGTGACCTCGACCTTTCCCGTGGTGCGGTCCATGACCGGCTGGTTAATGCCGCGATGCCCAAAACGGAGCTTGTACGTGCCGTAGCCAAGCGCGCGCCCAAGAAGCTGGTTGCCAAAGCAGATTCCAAAGAGCGGCACCTTAGCATCGAGAATTCCGCGCACCACCTCCACGGAACGATCCGCCACCGCGGGATCGCCTGGCCCGTTTGAGAAAAACACACCGTCTGGAGAAAGCGCGAGGATCTCGGCCGCGGTCCACCGCGAAGGCACCACCGTCACCTTGATCCCGCGTGCCGCCATCATGTCGGGCGTCATCGCCTTGATCCCCAGGTCGACAGCAACGACGTGGGCCACCGTCTCGGTGCCGTCGGGTGGCTCGATCACGTAATCGCCGTCGATCGACACTTGGTCGGCGAGGTGCGCCCCCTTCATCGCGGGGGTAGACCTGACCCTGGCCAGCATTGAGCTGTCATCCCCCAGGGCCTCGCCCGAGAAAATGCCCGCTCGCATCGAGCCAGCCGATCGCAGCATCCGCGTGAGTTTGCGCGTGTCGATGCCAGATAGCCCCACGATGCCTTGGCCGATGAGGTCGTCCTCGAGCCCGCGTTGCGATCTCCAGTTGGACGGCTTGCGCGCTGGATCCCGCACGATAAAGCCTGCGACCCAGATCCGCCGAGACTCAGCGTCCTCGTCGTTCATGCCGGTGTTGCCGATGTGCGGGGCCGTCATCATGACGATCTGCTGAAAGTACGACGGATCCGTCAGCGTCTCTTGATAACCCGTCATGCCGGTGTTGAAGACGATCTCCCCAAACGTCTCGCCGCGTGCGCCGTAGGCGTTGCCCTTGTAGACATCGCCGTTCTCGAGAACGAGTACAGCTGGGTCAGGTTGTGCACCAAAACTGGTCACGCGAAGGCTCCTTCAAAGCGGGCGTCCAAGTGCGTGGGCTTCCCGCGCAAGAACGTGGCGACTGCGCGCCCCGGAAGTTCCCTTCCAGCGTACGGCGTGTTGCGAGACCTGCTCGCGAGGGCAGCGGCGTCGACTGTCCAGTGCGCGTGAGGGTCGACAAGGGTGAGGTTGGCGGGTTCTCCCACAGCGATGGGCCGACCGTGGCTCGCCTCGACGCGGCCGATGCGTGCGGGAGTGCGGGACATGACTCGCGCCACGTCCTTCCACGTCATGAGCCCGCTATCGACCATCACGTGTTGCACGATGCCTAGTGCAGTCTCGAGCCCGAGCATTCCGAAAGAGGCCGATGCCCATTCGCAGTCTTTGTCTTGGCTCGCGTGGGGCGCGTGATCGGTTGCGACGATGTCGATCGTGCCGTCTGCAAGGCCCGCGCGTACCGCCTCCACGTCTTCCGCCGTCCGCAAGGGCGGGTTGACTTTGAACAGTGGGTTATAGGTGCGCGCCTCCTCATGAGTGAGCAAGAGGTGGTGAGGCGTGGCTTCAGCAGTGACCTGGATGCCGCGCGACTTAGCCCATCGCACAATGTCGACTGATCCCGCCGTTGAGAGGTGCTGAATGTGAACGCGTGATCCAACATGACCTGCCAAGAGGACGTCGCGGGCAATGATCGACTCCTCGGCGACAGCTGGCCACCCTGCGAGCCCAAGCTCTGCCGATACGTCTCCCTCGTGCATTTGGGATCCCTCGGTGAGCCGCAGGTCTTGAGCGTGCTGCACGATCGCTCCGTCAAAGGACTTCACGTACTCGAGCGCCCTGCGCATGATCACCGGGTCGTACACGCAGATGCCATCATCGCTAAAGAGCCGCACACGGGCCCTCGAGTGCGCCATGGAGCCCATCTCTGAGAGGTGTTCGCCCTTGAGCCCCACCGTCACGGCTCCCACCGGGATCACATCGGCCAGACCGATCTCGCGACCCCTGCTCCACACTTGCTCGACCACGCCTGCAGTGTCCGCGACGGGATTGGTGTTCGCCATGGCGTGCACAGCAACCCATCCGCCCCGTGCGGCCGCGCGCGACCCACTCTCGATTGTCTCGGCGTCCTCCCTGCCTGGCTCGCGCAAGTGAGTGTGCAGATCGACAAGACCTGGCAACAGCACGAGGCCCTCGGCATCGATGCGAATTGCCCCTGTGGGAAGGTCTGCGGCGTCGACTATCACGCCATCCTTCACCGCGATGGAGGCGGTCTCCTCGCCATGTACCTTGGCCCCCGTCACGATGAACGCGCTCATGCCTTTTCCTCCCCTGCCAGCAGCAAATACAGCGCCGCCATGCGCACGGCAACCCCGTTCGCCACTTGTTCGACTATCACTGAGCGCGGGCTGTCAGCAGCTTCCGCAGATATCTCGAGTCCCCTATTCATGGGGCCCGGATGCATGACGATGCCGTTGTGGGCCAGTCGAGCCATGCGCTCGCTATCGAGGCCAAACATGCGCGTGTATTCGGCGGGTGATGGGAAGAACGCAGCACCCCCGCCCGTCATGCGCTCGCGTTGAATTCTGAGCATCATCACGGCGTCGACTGGCCGTGCGTCAAGGGCATCGTCAAGGCCGTGGAACACCTCAACAGGCCATGCCTCCATCCCCACTGGCAAAAGCGTCGGCGGCGCCACGAGAGCCACACTCGCGCCAAGCGTCGTGAGCAGATGCATGTTCGAGCGGGCTACCCGAGAGTGCAAGACGTCGCCAACGATGGCCACGCGAAGCCCGTCGAGGCCCTTCCCTTCATTGGTAGCACCCGTGGCTGAGCCGGCTTCCGTCTCGCCCACCAGATGCTTGCGCATCGTGAATGCGTCGAGCAGCGCCTGCGTAGGGTGCTCATGAGTGCCATCGCCCGCGTTGAGTACGCTTCCGTTGAGCCAACCGCCGTGCGCGAGCTGATCCGCGGCGCCCGACGCCCAGTGCCGCACCACTACCGCGTCGGCTCCCATGGCCTGCAGCGTGAGCGCTGTGTCCTTGAGGCTCTCCCCCTTGGACACACTCGATCCCTTGGCAGAGAAGTTGATCACGTCCGCGCTCAGTCGCTTGGCCGCGGCCTCGAACGATATGCGGGTGCGGGTCGAATCCTCAAAGAAAAGGTTCACCACAGTCTTGCCACGCAGGGTGGGGAGTTTGCGGTTCTCTCTGTCCTGAGTGGCGGCCATGTGGGCGGCCGTGTCAAGGATGAGGATCGCTTCCTCGCGCGTCATGTGTTTGGTGCCGAGGAGATGCTTCACTTGTCGCCCCCTGTCAAGATGACGGCGTCTTCGCCGTCAGTCTCTACGAGGTGAACCCGGACGCGTTCAGCACGCGACGTGGGGAGATTCTTGCCCACAAAGTCCGCCCGTATCGGGACTTCCCTGTGGCCCCTGTCGACGAGGACCGCCAGTTGAACTGCCCGCGGCCTGCCCAGGTCCTGAATGGCATCGAGCGCCGCGCGAATGGTACGTCCAGTGTGAAAAACATCGTCGACAAGGACAACGACGGCGTCGTCGATGCCTGCCGCGGGAAGGTGTGTGGCGCCAATGGCTCGCGTCGGGTGACGATGCAGGTCATCCCTGTACATCGTGATGTCGAGGGAGCCGCATCGCGCGACAGCGTCGAAACTCGGTTCGACCTCCGCGAGCTTGGCGGCAAGCCTTTCTGCCAGAGGCAGGCCCCTCGTGGGGATTCCGAGGAGCACGAGCGCTTCAGGGCCCCCGTTGCGCTCAAGAATCTCGTGCGCGATACGAGTCACCGCTCGCGCCATATCGGGCGCGGTCAACACAATGCCAGTCACTGGCCAACTCCTTCTCCGCCTCACAGGACGGTTCTTAAAGGGGGTTTGCGTACGTCACTGTATCGCACCGACGGGTACCGCCGGGCGTGACAGGCCGTGACTCAGCCGAAGCAGCGCACTGGCGCCTCGGTCAGCGGTCCCTGCGCGGCTCCGGGGCCTGCGTGTCTCTCGCAATGGTGCCCAGGACTCCGTTGATGAAGGTCGGGGAATCGTCGGTCGAGAGATCCGCGGCAAGCTCAACGGCCTCGTCGATAGCAACTGCAGCAGGGACCTCGTCGTTGAAGACGATTTCCCAGGTCGCTACCCGCAAAACCGCGCGATCGACGGCGGGCATGCGGTCCATCGTCCAGTCTTTCGCGGCCTCTGAAATCAGGATGTTGATGCTCATCCACTGGTCGATGACGCCGCGAACCACATCGATTCCGTATTGCGGCACTGGCGTCTCACGGCCGGAGAGCGCGATGCGCTCGGCAAGAACATCGGAGAGGTTCGCACCCCGCTGGTCGGCCTCGAAGAGGATGTCAATTGCCCTCTTGCGCGCCTTGGTGCGTGCTGCCATTTAGTCGTTCACTCGGCCGAGATAGTCGCCAGTGGAGGTATTGACCTTCACCTTGGTTCCAGCTTCGAGGAACAAGGGCACCTGGATGCTCTTCCCCGTCTCGAGCGTCGCTGGCTTGGTGCCGCCGCTCGAACGGTCGCCCTGCAACCCAGGCTCCGTATAGGTGACCTCGAGAACGACCGACGCCGGGAGCTCAACAAAAATCGGGTTTCCGTTGTGCGAGCCGACCATGACCTTGGCGTTTTCAAGCAAGTAGTCCTTCGCATCGCCCAAGATCACGGGGGTGATGAGGACCTGCTCGAAGGTGTCGGGATCCATGAAGATGTAGTCAGTGCCGTCGTTGTAGAGGTACTGCATGTCGCGGCGGTCGACCGTCTCAAACTCAAGCTTGGTACCAGCGTTGAAAGTCTTGTCGACGGCCTTGCCCGTCATCACGTTCTTCATCTTGGTGCGCACGAACGCACCACCCTTGCCGGGCTTCACATGCTGGAAGTCAATGATCGTCCAGAGGTTGCCGTCGAGGTTGAGCACGGAGCCGTTCTTGATGTCGTTCGAGGTCGCCACGATATTCCTTGCGTTGAGTTCACTTGGGCATTGCGTTCAGATGGGCATTGCGTTCAAATGGCCGTAGACGAGTCTAGCCGACGCGCTGGGCCACGGCCTGAAGGGCGAGCCTGTACGAGTCGATACCAAGCCCCGCAATGGTCCCTGTGGCCACTCCGGAGATGACCGACGTGTGCCGGAACTCCTCCCGAGTGTGCGGGTTGGTCAGGTGCACTTCGATGAGTGTGAGCCCCGCGGAAGTCACGAGGGCACATGCATCGCGCAGCGCGTAGGAGTAGTGGGTAAAGGCCGCCGGATTGAGGATAACGTTCCACCCTTTGTCAACGGCCTCGTGCATCCAATGCACAAGGTCCGTCTCATCGTCCGATTGCCGCAGGATCGCCTCGACGCCAACGCCCGCGCCCCACTCCATCACGAGTGCGGCCAACTCGTCGTGCGTCGTCGAGCCGTATTTCTCGGGTTCGCGCGTGCCGAGCCTGCCCAGATTGGGGCCATTGACCACGAGGACGTTGCTCATGTGCTCAGCGTACTGGGCAGCGCCTTGGCCTAGTGGTGCACGCCGCGCTCCGGAGAGTAAAGGAGGGCGTCACACGACGCCCTGCGCGCAACGCCGCCCACGGTAGCCTGCATACGTGAACCCTCCCAGCAAAAGTGCCCTCGTGTCTGCCTTCCTCGATGCGGGGCGTCGATTTGGGCCGTGGGGACTCGTCGGGGCGGTCGTTCTGGTTCACCTCGTCATCGCAGCACAGTCTGTGGGGCCGATGTACCTCTTTGACGAAGTGGGCTATCTGGGTTCCGCAAACGTCATTGCTGGCGATGGCCTCGACTGGTCACTGTGCGGTTCGAGCTACTCGGTAGGCTATCCCGCCGCGCTAGCGCCTCTGTGGTGGCTGCCACTCGAGCCGGTAGTCCTCTTCCAAATTGCTGCCTATGTGAGCGCGGCGATAGGCGCCGCCGTGATGTGGCCCGCGAGCGTGCTAGCGCGCCGATTCGGCGCCACCCGTGCAATGGCCCTCTTGATCGGCGCACTTGTCACCCTCGTCCCCGCCCGGGCACTTCTTGACAACTACGTGATCGCGGAGAACCCGCTGACTCTCCTTGTCGCATGGTCGGCAGTGCTCGCGTGGAGGATTGCGGATGAGGACAGGCTCCGCGACGCGGTCTTGTTTGGAATCACCACTGGGCTTGCTGCAACCGTCCATTCGCGAGCGATTCCGTTCGTCGCCGTGGCCGTTGTCTGGATGGTGGCACGCTGGGTGGTCAAGGCCTCAACTGTCCGGTCCGCTCTGGCCACGGCTGTGCCCGCGATCATTCTGAGCGTGGTGGGGTTCCTCGCCCAACGAGCAATGGGCTCCACCATCTTCGCTTCCGACGACCGAGTTGGAGACCTCGTCGGTGGGGTCACCCCCGCAGGCATTGCGAAGGTCATTCTTGGTCAAGGTTTTACCCAAGTGGTCTCGTGGTCCCTCCTGACTGTCCTCGGTTTCCTCGCCTGTGCCACGTTTGCGCGGCGCGCGCTGAGCTCACATCGCCGGCTCGGAGTGGCGACGGCCTGGTGGTGGCTTGGCACGATGACCGTTGCCCAGGCAGCCTTCTTTATTGGAGTGCTCGCGGCTTCTGAGGATCTGAACACGCGCCTTGACATCCCCCTGTTTGGCCGCTACCTCGATCCGTTTGTGGTCCCAATCGCCATCCTTGGAGCCACGACTCTGTGGACAAAAACCTTCAAGCGGCTTCCCACCGTCGCCTTAGTCTTATCGGCGGTAGCGATCGCCGCGTATAGCGGCCTCGTGCTGCCACGCATCGCTCCCGAAGCCAGGTGGATCCCCTTCGCGGTCCCAGGACTTGAGCCGTTCTTGTCGCCCACCACGGCGGATGACCGGTACAGCCTCGCCGTGGCGGGTGCCGTGGCGATCTCCATGTGCCTCGTACTGTGGGGGCTGCGCAAGTGGACGAAAGTCGGAATCACTGTGGCGCTACTCGTAGCTACCACGACGACCGTCATGACCGATGCGCTCCGCGTAGACCCCTTCGAGTCGGCAGTACGTGCTCGCTCGGCCATTTCGGTGTTTGTCGCGGCGAACCCCGAGAGATCGGTGACCCTTGCGGCGGACCTGTTGCCGTGCGCAGAACGCAATAAACTGCAATTCGAACTTGCGGGGTCTGCGGCCTTGGTCCCTGCGGGTGGCAACTATGGGGATGGCTTCGTCGTGGGCCCTGCTGACTGGCCCCAAGCGGAGGCAGAAGGCCTTGTTCGAGTTCCCTTTACGCTATGGGAGTCCTCTGCAGTATGGATTTCGCCTGAATAGAGTTCATCACCGTAGGCGATGAGGGTCCCCTCGGTGGAACTCAGCGCGTCACAGCCGCATAAGCCGCGGCAAGTAGCGCCGGGTCTGGCCCTTCAAGCCTCTGCGGGTTACCGATGCCTTGCAGGATAACGAAGCGGAGCAGGTCTCCCCTCGTCTTCTTGTCCCTCTTCATGGCTGCGTACAGCCCGTCCCAGCGCCCCGCCTGGTATGTGATGGGTAGGCCAATCGACGTCAAGATGGCCCGATGCCTGTCGACGTCGGCATCGGACAACTTACCTACGAGTCTTGCTAGTTCCGCAGCGTAGACCATTCCTACGGATACGGCCGCGCCGTGGCGCCACTGGTACCGCTCGGTGTATTCGATCGCGTGGCCAAACGTGTGTCCGTAGTTCAGGATTTCCCTGAGGTACGACTCCTTGAGGTCTGCTGCGACCACCCTCGCCTTGACCGCGATCTTGCGGGCGATAAGACCCTCGAGCACTGCCAGCGCGCTTGGGTCGATTGGCCTCGTGTCAGCACCAGAGTCGCCGCGCGACCCCGATTGTTGCGACGATGCCATGAGCAACTCCGCGTTGGCCTCCACGATGTCAAGGATGGCCGTGTCTGCAATGAAGCCGCCCTTGATGACCTCCGCCATACCCGCCACAAGGTCGTGCCGAGGCAACGTCAGCAGCCTCTCGGTGTCGCACCACACGCTGAGCGGCTCGTGGAAGGCTCCGACAAGGTTCTTGCCCTCGACCGTATTGATCCCGGTCTTTCCCCCCACCGCGGCGTCCACCATGGCCAAGAGCGTGGTGGGTACCTGGATCACATCGATCCCGCGTAGCCACGTGGCTGCGACAAATCCTGCGAGGTCGGTGACCGCTCCTCCACCAAGTCCGATCACCACATCCGAGCGCGTGAAATCCGACTTACCAAGAACCTGCCAGCAGAATGCGAGGACCTCCGCAGTCTTGCCTTGCTCGGCATCGGGAACCTCGGCGCGCACTGGCGTCATTCCCCGCGCCTCGATCGCTTTGCTGAGCGCGTCGGCACTCGCGGTCATCGAGCCTGAATAGACGATCAGGGCCTTCGACACCCTCTCGGGGATCGACGCGACGATAGCTTCGTCCAGCCCACGGCCCACTGTCACGTCGTACGGCCGGGCCGTCGCGACGTTGATGACTGTCATTCTCCGACCCCCATAAGGACATCCGCGATCTCTTGTGCCACCTCGTCAGGCGTGCGGTCATCAGTCAGCACAATCATTGTCGCTATCTCCTCGTAGATAGGCCGGCGTGCGGACATCAGCGCAAGCCACTGCTGGCGCGGATTACCAAGGAGCAGTGGCCTGACCGCATTGAGGCCAACGCGCGGCACGACGGCTGTCAGGCTCACGTCGAGAAAAACGATCACGCCTCCCCGCGCCTCATAGGCCTTGAGTGCCGCTTGCGTGGCGGCTGCGAGGGGGGCCCCACCCCCAAGACTCAGTACGCCCGAGTGCTCAGCGAGCGCCCTGGAGACCGCGTCTACCTCGAGCGCCCTGAAATGACTCTCTCCATGATCCACAAAGATCTGCGCCACCTGGATGCCTGCCGATGCCTCAATATCGGCGTCAGTATCGCGCATTGGCAAGCCAAGCAATGTGGCAAGCGCACCACCCACCGAGGTCTTGCCCGCCCCAGGAGGCCCCATCAGGACAACGCGGGGACTTGTTGGGGTGATGTGCATCAGCGCTGGGTTGCGGGAATGGAGGCCACGTAGGACGCGATATTGCGCCGTACCTCACCGACAGAGTCGCCGCCAAACTTCTCGATGAGAGAGTCCGCCAGGACTAGTGCAACCATGGCCTGTGCAACGACAGCCGCGGGAGCCACGGCGCACACATCCGAGCGCTGATGTTGCGCCTTAGCGGCCTCTCCAGTACTGGTATCGATCGTGTCGAGCGCGCGGGGCACAGTGCTAATTGGCTTCATAGCGGCCCTGGCCCGAAGCGGCTCACCGTTTGACATACCGCCCTCGATGCCGCCGGCCCGATTTGTTCTGCGCGCCACCTTGCCCTTGTGGTGCTCGATCTCATCATGCGCCACGGAGCCCCTGCGTGCAGCGGTAGCGAAACCATCACCGATCTCGACGCCCTTGATGGCCTGAATCCCCATCAGCGCAGCTGCGAGCTTCGCATCCAAACGACGGTCCCAGTGCACGTGGCTGCCGAGTCCAACTGGAAGCCCATACGCAACGACCTCGACCACGCCACCTAGTGTGTCTCCGTCCTTCTGGCACGCGTCAATTTCGGCGAGCATCGCCTTCGACGTATCAGCGTGAAAGCAACGAATCGGATCATCGTCTAAGACCTGCGTCGCATCGGCGCCTGGAAGTGGTGAGTCATCGGGGACTCGCACTGGCCCAACTTGCAGCGTGTGAGAAACGATGCGCACGCCCGCCGCCTGCTCGAGGAACGCCTCGGCCACCGCTCCGAGCGCCACGCGTGCCGCTGTCTCCCTCGCGGACGCGCGCTCGAGAATGGGCCTTGCATCATCCTGTGCGTACTTGTTCATACCGACGAGGTCTGCGTGACCTGGCCGTGGCCTGGTGAGCGGTGCCGCGCGTCCCCCTGCGAGCGCACCCGCGTCCACTGGATCAGCGGCCATCACCGTCTGCCACTTGGGCCATTCGGTGTTGCCAATCATGATGGCCACAGGTCCGCCCTGCGAGAGTCCGTGGCGTACTCCGCCTAGGATCGTCACCTCGTCCTGCTCGAAGGCCATCCGCGCGCCTCGACCATACCCGAGCCGCCTGCGCACCAAGGCTGACTGCACCTCGGCCGTCGTGATCTCAACACCGGCGGGTAGGCCCTCAAGCGTGCCTACGAGCGCTGGTCCGTGCGATTCTCCTGCTGTGAGCCATCTAAGCATGATGCGTATTCTTCCATGAATGGGGCCCTGTGACTCTCGTCTCCAGGGCCCCCTTCACTGTCGTAGGTGTCTACCTAGAGACCCGAGCCCTCAAGTGGGATGAACGGGTTGTAAATAGATCCCCCGCCGTACGCCGGGTTCGCGGCAGGATCCTCCGTGGGATATGACTTGGTTGAATCGAGCAGGCTGAAGGCCAAGTACGTCACCGATACCGTCCAGTCACTTGTGGTCAGCGCACGGCGCCCGCTAAACTCCTCTTTCTCTTCAGCACGCGCAATCTCAATGTTCGTCACTGTCAGAAAGCGGCTTGTCTGCGCCTGCAGATCGGCGATGAACTGCATGATGGCGGTGGGGTCGCCCTCGGTTTCTACCGTTACAGGAGCGCCCACAAGGCCATCGATGAGGGGCGCGTCCTGCGCCAACGACGGCACTTCGGGATCTGATTCAGCAGTGTCCGCCGGTGCGGGGGTGGGAGAGGGATCCGGAGTGGATTCTGCAGCTTCACCCGCCACAGGCGGCGTCACCGGAGGAACCACGGCCGCATCCGCCACAGGCGGGCTTATCAGCTGAAAAGACCCAAAGGTCAGCGCCACAAGCGGCAAGCCCCTTGCCGCCAGTGCCGTTTCGATAAGTCGGTTGAGCTCTGACTGATTGGGGACCGGGGGGAGATCGAGTGCAATCGCATCCATCTCGCCCTGCCACATGGGGATCTGCTTCTCTTTTTCCTGTGCGGCAAGAATCTGCAGGTCCAACTGGTCGTTGAGGTCACGTGCCGCTTGCTCCTCGGAGACTGCTTCCTCAGTCGCTGCCAACTGGGGCTGGATCGCCAGAAAATACCCACCCACGGCGATGAGCGCCGCAAGTAAGAGTGTGACGACCGTGGACATGGCGGTTTGAGAGTTTCTCACGTTTCAGCCCTCGCCATCAGTTGCAGCATTATTAGGTTCCCTGGGCGTGATTGGTTGCTCAGTTGTCGTACGGCCCGAAAGTACGTTCGTCGTGATCCGCGCACTTCCCGAGAAGCTCCAGTACAAAATCGTGTCGCCCTCCTGAATGGACACCGAATCTATCGTGGCGTCCTTGAATCCAGGCAACGCGTCGATTGCATCTTGGACGGCCGCAGTGTCGATGGGCTGCCCCACCTCCCCTGAAAAAGTGATCATCCCTAAATCAAAAGAGGAAAACAACGTTGTACCTGAAACGATGGGGGCGATCGGAGTTGCCGGTGCGACAGAGACCGCGTTCAATCGAGCGGTCGGTGGCAGCGTGGCCACCACTGCCGCCAGCTGATCCGCCCACGCCACGTCCGTGATTCCCGCCCACGTGCGGGCATTCCTTGAATTCTCCACCTGGGCCTCGAACGCCGGCAGATAGTCATACTTCGCGAGCTCTGTCTGCTTGACAGGTGTGATCGCAACCGTGGCAGCTAGGTCTTTCTCCGCACTCTGGCGGTTCAGGAAGGCCATCACAATGACCGCAGCCAGCACGACGACGAAGGCAACGAGGACCACGATGAGCATCCTCAGCGTGCGACGCTGAGAACGCTTCTGTTCAACCTCTTTGGGAAACAGGTTGACGAGTGGGGTGCGCGGAGCGCCAACACTCACTGGTACGGGGTTCACGATGCCTCCCCAAAGGTGAGACCGATCGCAACTGGGACGCGAGCCTCATATCCCTGGACCGAGTTGGCTCCCACCTTGCCGCCCAGCGTGATACGAGCAAAGGAGTTTCCGTAGCTCACCGGCAGCCTGCTTGTCGTAGCAAGGTATTGCCCCAGACCCCCAAGGTGGGCGCCTCCCCCAGTGATGATCACGCGTTCGATCGCTTCCCCTTGGTTGTTGCTCGAGTAGTAGACAAACGTGTTGCGCACAGCCTCGACCAGCGTGCGTGTCGTGGCCGCGATGGCCTCCTGAGCCGGCACCAATTCGCGACTGGGTGACGGGTTGAGCCCCAGGTTTACCTTGAGCGCCTCGGCCTCATTCACATCCATACGCATCGACGATGCGACGGCGTCCGTAGCGTCTTGGCCTCCAGCTGACAACGTACGCACGATGCGCGGTTGGCCCGCTTGACAGATGATGACATTTGTCATTCGTGCCCCGATATCCACAAAAGCCACTACTCGCGAGGCCAGTTCGCCTGTGAGTTGCGCGCGCATAAGTGCGAAGGCATTGATGTCGACGGCAACGGTCTTAAGCCCCGCGCCGTCTACGGCGAGCACATTCTTGAGTACGAGAGCCTTGGGTGTCGCCACCATGATGCCACGCAGAAGTGGCGTGTTGGCTCCTTGGCGCGAACCTGTGGGGAAGAAATCGAGCACCGACTCATCGATCGCCATCGGAAGCATGTCAGGAACTTGGAAAGGAAGCGAGGAGCGCAACTGCGCCATCGGCATCTCGGGCAATTCGATCTCACGAACGACGACGCTCTCCGAGCCCACACCGATCGTCACGTCGCGGCTCTTGGGAGACACCGCTGACACGGCTTTTTTGATAGCGGCCGAAACAGCACCTACGTCAGATACTTCGCCGCCCACTATGGAGCCACGAGGGATAGCGACCTGGGCAAAACCTGTGAGGACTCCTGCGCCGGTCGCAACGGCGTCTCTATTGGGAAACTCAACCTCGGCAAGTCGAACATGCGTCGAGCCGAGGTCAAGACCTAGTCTGCGGATGGCCACGTTGCACCTTTCTGGCATGGTTCGTTCTTACTATCGGACATTGTGAGCATCAACTAAAGCCGCCAATCACGAACGACACATACGCGTGACCGATCTGGTCTCCTGCAAGGATCCCCAGCCATGCTCCCGCGATGAGCCACGGGCCGTAGGGAATTGCCACGCCTCTTGCCTTTCGCGTGCGGATCATCACGACTACGCCCACCACGCCCCCGACAAGCGGCCCCGCGATCGCACCGACACCTAGAGCCGGCCATCCGATCGCCCCCAGAATGAGTCCAAGCGCGCCGGCGGTCTTCACATCCCCAAACCCCATGCCTTTGGGGAACGCGAACCACAGCACAAAATAGAAGCCACCCACGATCAGAAGACCCGCAAGACCGCGCACCAGGATGTCCCACTCCCCTGTCATCCACGACTGCGCTAAGACCGCGGTGGCCAGCACCGGGTACAACGGCAACGTGAGCGCGTCCGGTAACCGCCGGTGTTCCAGATCGATGGCGGCCAGCGCCACGGTGATGAACGCGAGATACATGAGACCCAGGCTGAGCGCGGAAACTCCGAACGCCAGCACCACCAAGGTAAACAGCACACTCACCGTCGATTCGACGAGCGGGTAGCGGGCCGAAATTGGGGCGCGACAATAGCGGCAGCGGCGCCTGAGCCATAGCCATGACACCAAGGGCAGATTGTCGTGCCAGGCTAGATCGTGCCCGCAGCGTGGACAATGGCTCGATCCGCGCACCCATTGTTCGCCTGAAGGCACGCGCGCGATCAGCACGTTGGCAAACGATCCAAAGAACAAGCCCAGAATCACAGCAGCGGCTACCACCACTAGGCAGACGTCTCACGCTTGTATTCCACCGTGACATCGGACCCCACGGCATAAGCGGTAGACAGATTCACCCCAGGCACCCCGACGGAAACGTAACGGAAGTACGAGTGGGCTCCTAGGTTCACCTTGTTCGCGTAGATCTGCCCATCCGTGTACGACGTACTGTTGAAATTGATCTCGCCAGGCGTGTACAGGAACAGACGGATCGGGTTCTGGAACAAGTTGCCTGCAGAGCTAAGCCCAATATTGCCGGAGGTGTAACCGCTCGGCATGGAAACGTGGTTTTTATCAGGCACGATAAACCAAATGTTATGGGGCTGTCCATCACCGCTTACCGCCTGAATGGGGGTGTTCGCGATCATGTCGCGCACAAAGAAGACGACGTCACCGGTGAGCACAAAGCGAATGTTCTGCAATGTCATTTGGCTACAACCAAGCCCCGTGGTACCCGTGAGGTCGTAGGCAGAAAATGGGGGTACGTTCACGTACGCATAGCCACCGGTCTGGGCGTCTGCCATCCAGTTGGCGAGTTTGCACTGGTCAAGCGTGGTCTTTTGCCATTGGTTGATGCCACCCACAGTGCCGTTGAGCACATCCGTCTTCCAACCCGAGCGATCCTTGAACGTGAAGCCTGCCCAGTCCGCGGGCACGATCCCGATTGACGGCAGCGGCACCGGAGTCACGTTGGGAACGGTCTGGTTCGTAAAAACCGAACCGTTAATAACTTGCATGGTGTTTTGATTCCACCCCGTGATACCCGTGCCCAAAATGATGTTGCCATAAAACTTCTGATTGGCATCGGAGATGGCCATGCCGCCCGATCGCACGGTGACACCGTCGCCGGCCCTGAAGGTAGCCGTGGATACCACGTCTAGCTTGGTCTGTGCCCAGACGTGACCACCGACGCTGCATCCTCCGTTGAGCTTGATCATGCCTTGAGCCGCCGTGAGGTCACCATCGATGGTGGTATTTGTATTGCAGATAAAGTCCCCCGTGTTGACCCACACGTTTGCGGTATCGCTGGGGATCAGTGGGCTCAGCGAGAAACCCGCTCCCAGCGTCGGCGATGAGGCACTAAACACCGCCGCCGACTGCCCGGCGCGTGGCACCAACTGCACGGACGCCTCCATGGTGCGAACTGGCTCTATCCCCACCGAAGCGTTCACGGGTGTTGACGTTGCCGAGATAGTCGCGCGAGTGGGTGTGCCTGCGATCACCCCACCGCTACACGTCGTTAATGGACCCGCATCGTTCGCGTATGAGATGGTGGCCACAACGTTGACTGCGACCGAGCCTTGCGCCACATCATTGAAGGTCAGACTGGGGCAGGGGTTGGTGACGTTGAGCCGCTCAATGACCGTGTCAATCACGGCCTCGGCAGCATGAACCTCGCTGGTGCGGACAGCGTCCCTGCCCGCGTCACGAGTCACGGAAATCGCCTGAGCCACCACGACGAGACACAACGCGGAGCCGATCATGGCAACGCCAACGGCCGCCACGAGGGCGGAGCCGCGATCGTCCTTTGATCTCACGTTGAACATGGGTGCCTCCTACGGCGTCGGTACCGTTGAACATTCGGATTCGGACATACCCAGGATGGTGTTACGACCGGTCACGACCGTCGACATGGTGATCGGCTTAGCACCGTCCTTCATCATGTCATCGGTGACGTGCATCGTGATGCGTACATTCTGAGCCGGTGTGCCGGTGCCCGCCGCAACGGAGGTCGAGGTGTCTTTCCAAAAGGGCGGCCACGTTGCGGAATCGTTCGGATCCGGTGTCGAGGAGCCGGAGAGGACCACACCATGGGCGACCACACCCCAATCGCTCACGTAGGGATCGGACGGGTAGTTTGGCCGCCAGTTTCGGTACTCGAGTACTCCACCGTCGCCGTGGTCAATGACTCGCCACTGCGCACACTTGGCCGTGCCGCCCTCTTGCGTGTAGATACGCAGGGAGTAGTAGGGCGCCACACCCGAGGCTGCCAGTGTCTCGCTCGCGGGGTCCAAAATGACGTTTCCTGAACGCACCTGACGGTCTATCTGGGACACCCCAAGCCGCGCTGATTCAGTAGCGTTCACGCGCCCCATGCTGTCCCTGGAGAGATACATCATCTGGATCATGATCGTGAACACAAATCCCATGAGAATCCCGAAGATGCCCATACCCACCAAGAGTTCGGTGAGCGTCATTCCCTTGTCGTTGCGGCTACGGTCATGGTCGCCGCGGTCATGGCCGATGCGAAAGAAGCTTCTCATCAGCTGCGCCTCTCGAAGGATGCCGACGCGGCGGACCCTGTAAGAATGCTGCTTTGGTAGATGTCCCACGAGGCCGTGGGTGTCACGACTTGGTACCGGAGGTTGACTGTCACGGAGCCCGCAGTCGCGGTGGTTGCACACGCGTCGGTGCTGCAGTCAACGACGGGATTCTCACCAAGTACCTGAGCGGAGACGGGTGTGGCCGACACTGAGGCTGACGCGGTCACCGTCACGCCGCCGCCAGGGTTCCATGTCACGGTACCGGACTGCGCGATGGCGCCGCTGGATGTCGCAGTCAAGGGGATATTGGCCGAATACGCAGTGCCGTTCCACACCCGAATGCCTGCGGTGCGAGTGATGGTGGCTGCGGTGGACTGTTGCAGCGCGCCGCGCTGGGTGAGGACAGAGTCCTTGTAGGTGGAGATTTGCACCAGATACTGAGCACCCCCCACCCAAGAGCCAGATGTGAACGTGCCGAACCTGAGTTGATTCTCTTCGTATGTTGAGCGGGCGGAGGTGCAACCCGAGGAGCCGAGTGTCTGGCATCCAAACATCGCGCCCGGAGGTGTCGCGATGAAGCGGCCACCACCGGAGGTAGAGTCCGTGGTCCCGCTGCGGAGCACTGAGTACATTGTCTGACCTGAGGATGACTGCGTCGCACTGACCTGAGCCGTACCGGTCAGCGACGTATAGGTGCAGGGAGACCCAGCGAACAACTGAGTTCCGTTGCAGGCCTGAGTGGTGGAGGAACGCGAGGAGCCTGTGCGGCCATCATCTCCCCTTCCACCAATCGCTACGTTGCCGCTCGACACACTGGTTGACGACGAAGGCCCCGCACCCACCGTGACTAACTGGTCCGGAGTGGGACCTCCGGACACCGCAAAGTTGTCAGAGGCGGCGGTGGCGATCTCTGAATAGCCACTAGTGACCGACACCCCAGTGCTACTTGGCGCCACAGGGAGCGCGAGCCTGGTCACCCCGCCGCGACTCACCTTGCCCTCTACGGACGACACCTGGACGGACTCTCCATTTGAGGTCACGTAGGCGGAGCGCACCGAAAGCTCCTTCAAGGACTCCCCGTCCACCAAAGAAGCGACGTTTGACGAGTTCGGTTCGGTCGCGGTGAGCGACGTGGTCACGTACCCCGACGCCCCACCGAACGTGAAACGGTCCTGACAAGACACGAGGTAGGGCTGAACGGCAAGATCGCCGCACCCGGATGACCCAGGATATGCGGAGGATCGGAGCGCAATTTCCTTTCGATCACCGCCCTTGGCATCGATCCAGGACACGATGACGAGCAGGCCCACAGAGCCTGCGGATCCATCGAGCGAGTTCACGATGTAGCCCCTGACGTTGAACGTCACGTCAGGCTTCTCGGGATCGGACAGCACCATGCGGTTGGATCCCGACGAATCAAACAGTGGGGTGCGTGGTACGGCTAGGTTCTGGGTGTTCGTTGTGGCAAACCGCACGGTGTACGTGGCGCCATCGACCGACACAGTGCCCGCAGCGTTATTCCCTGTGAAATACGGATCGCTGTTACCCCCTGCGGTGTGGAAACCCGGGACGTTGCCCTTGTTCAGGGTGTCCCACGGCATCGCACGCAGGGTCTCCATCGCCTCGTTGGCGTAGGCGGTAGCCTGCTGGCGCCGTGTCGCATCCGTGATGGTAATCATCGCGGATAACTGCACCGCCATGAGCGACACAAGCACGATGGCCAAGATGAACATGGCGACAACTAACTCAACGAGCGTGAATCCTTCGTCACGCTCGCTCAGTTTGATTCGCCATCGAGACATCTTTTGTTGCTCCCTAAATTAGGTCATGGGCTGAAGCCCTGTGTGGGGCGGAACCGAAGTCCAGCCCCACACAGGATCAACTATTTGCTATCAGCAGCCGGTCCCGACCTGCAAACCACCCGCTGCGGAGTAGGAAACAACGGTTGCGGTCTTGTCACCTGCGGGGTTCCTCACGGACACACACCAGTCGGTCGAAATCATGGCGTTGGTTGGTGACGCCACAAGTGCAACATTCTTAGATGAGTTCCCAATAGAGACACCGTTCAGCGTCCAGTCAGCACCGCCACCGCCCGCGATGGTAACTGGGCCTGCGCCATCGACAAAGTAGGTTGCGATTTCCTTGCCGATGGTAGAAACATCCGCCTTGGCAGCGGAGTCTTCCGCCTTCTTGCGCTGGTTGAGGAAGACGGGAATTGCGATTGCGGCGAGGATGCCGATGATGATCATGACCACCAGGAGCTCGATGAGCGTGAAGCCCTTGTCGTCCTTGGCCATCTGCTGGCGAATACGAGCCATCATGATGTTTCTCCCTATTTCATTTGCAATGTGAGTAATCAAAGACGGTCGGTGACCGTCTCTTTGGGGGCTACGTTGCCCCACAAAGTCTGGGTATGGAATTATTCGATAAGTGTGAACACCTGAAAGATCGGCATATACAACGCGACGATCATTGCTCCAATGATACTGCCCAAAACCGCGATCATGAGTGGCTCAATGAGCGACGTCAGCGCCGACGTGATCGAGTCGACCTCTTGATCGTAGAGATCGGCGATTTTGTCGAGCATGGTATCGAGCGCGCCCGTGTCCTCGCCCACCGCCATCATCTGCACCGCCATCGTGGGAAAGACTGGGTGCTGGGAGAGCGGCGCTGCCAAGGACTGGCCACGCCGTACCGAGTCTTTGACCGAGGTGGTGGCCTTCTCGATCACTACGTTGCCAGATGCCTGGCCAACAATATCGAGCGCCTGCAAGATAGGAACACCAGCTCGCAGCATGGCACCAAAGTTGCGCGCGAATCGCGCCAAGGCGATCTTCTGAAGTAGCGACCCGAACACCGGGATCTTGAGCATGATGGGATCAAGCTTCTCGCGGATCTCGTAGCGGTTCTTGTTCTTCTTCCACCACGAAGTGAAGAGGATGGACCCCACAATGATAAAGGGCGAACCCCATTTAAGTGCCGTTGACAATCCCACAAGGATCTTTGTCGCAAAGGGAAGTTCACCACCGAGGTCCGCAAACATCTTGGTGAAGACCGGCACAATGAAGAGCAGCATCCCGACCACTGCGACGATCGCGATCACGAAGACTACTGTCGGATAGGCCATCGCGGACTTGATCTTGCCGCGCAGCGCTACCTCACCCTCAAAGTTGGTGGCAATCGACACCAATACGTCGTCAAGAAACCCTCCCACCTCACCAGCCCTCACCATGTTAATCATGAGTGGCGGGAACTCGTTGGGGTGTTTGGCGAGCGCTTGAGAGAAACTCTGCCCCGTCTCGACATCGTTGCGGACTTGCCCAAGCACCGTGGCAAGAGGCTTGCTCTCGGTCTGTTCGGCCAGGATCATGAGTGCTCTCAAGAGCGAAAGGCCGGCCCCGATCATGGTGGCGAGTTGTCGCGCCATGACCGAAATATCTTTGAGCGTGACCTTGGGGCCAAACCCTGGGATATTAATCTCACGGCTAAGCCCCGAGCCCCCACCCTTCTCCGTGACTGCTAACGGGGTGAGACCCTTCTCCTTGAGGCGGGAGGCCACAAACGACTCGGAGGGGCCCTCCATGGTGCTCTTCTGCACCTTGCCCGCGTGATCACGGGCCGTGAACTCGAAAACCTTGGTGGGTGCTGCCATGTCGTCTGACCTCCTTCCTTACGTGTTGGCTCTACCGGCGAGTCGCTTGAACTCCTCGAAATTGTGGCACGTTTCTGCCGCAACCTCGTAGGAAATGGTCCCCCGCTTGACAAGCTCGGCCAAGTGCTGATCCATGGTCTGCATTCCCAGGCTCGCGCCGGCCTGCAGCGCAGTGTAGATCTGGTGCACCTTGCCCTCCCTGATGAGATTTCGAATGGCGGGAGTGGCGATCAGCACCTCGACAGCAGCCGCACGCCCCGGACCATCGGATCGTCGCAGCAAGCTCTGGCACACGATCCCCTGAATGGCCGTCGCCAACTGTGTGCGGACCTGACCTTGTTGGCCAGCAGGGAACACGTCAATGATGCGATCGATGGTCTGAGAAGAATCTTGAGTATGGAGCGTAGCGAACACCAAGTGCCCGGTCTCAGCCGCGGTCAGTGCCACCTGGATGGTTTCCAGGTCACGCAACTCGCCGATCAGGATGATGTCGGGATCTTGCCGTAATACGTGCCGCAGCGCCGTCCCGAACGAATGGGTATCGGTTCCCACTTCGCGCTGATTCACCAGGCTGCGCTTATGACGGTGCAAAAACTCAATGGGGTCTTCAACGGTCATGATGTGTGCGCTTCGCGATCGATTCGCGAGGTCCACGAGCGACGCGAGCGTGGTCGACTTCCCAGACCCTGTAGGGCCCGTGACCAGTACAAGTCCACGGGGAAGGGCGGCAAAGGCTGCGACCGCCTCCGGTACACCAAGGACCTCAAGAGGCTTGATCTCGTACGGAATCATCCGGAAGGCCGCGCCAAGAGAGTCGCGCTGCCGATAGATATTGACGCGGAACCTTGCCTCGCCAACCAAAGCATGCGAGAAGTCGAGTTCGAGTTCGTCCTCAAACTTCTCTCGCTGCTTCTGGGTCAACATCGAGTACAAGGAGCGCTGCAGGCTATCCGGCTTGAGGACCTCATAGTTAGGCAGCGCCGCAAGCTGGCCATCGAGCCTCACCATTGGTGGTGCGCCAGTGGTGAGGTGGAGGTCGGAGGCGCCGGTTCGCAACATGGTCCTGAGTGCAGCAGAGATGTCGAGGTCTCCCTCTTGCATGCTCTGAGACATACCCACGCGCTGGCTTCTCTGTGCCGAGCCCGAAATACCTGGGACGTCTCTTCCAGGATTGGGATCGGCCTCAGCAGGACGTCCAGGCATCATCTGTTCGGGTGGATTCTGCACAGGAACGCTCGAACGCGCGACGCCAGGCGCCGATACCTGTTCGTACGCACCTTGAGGAACCGGGTACCCCTGGGGCGCCGCAGTACCCCTCATCGCGGGTTCGAAGGCCATGCTCATTGCCTCAGGCCTCCTGTCGATTCCACATTGACTTCCATCACTTTGCGACTCTCAACAATTCCTCTAGAGAAGTTGAACCATCGAGCACCTTTGCCCAACCATCCATGAAAAGGGTTTGCATGCCACCTGCCACCGCAGCATGCCCAATTTCAGCAGACGAAGAGTGGGCCACAGCTAGTCGCTCGATTTCCTCGTCCACCAACATGATCTCATGAAGTGCCAATCGACCACGATACCCGGTTTGTGAGCAGTGTGAACATCCAATCGCCACGGAAAGCGTCACGGCCTCCGTTGTGACCGCACCCCTGACCTTCTCGGGGAGCGACGCTCGCGAAAATTCCTTCTGCTGAGAGCATTGGGAGCACAATCTGCGCGCAAGACGTTGGGCAACGACGCAATCGAGCGCAGAGCCAACCAGGAAAGGCTCAACGTCCATCTCGATCAGGCGGCTGATCGCCGAGGGCGCATCGTTCGTGTGCAGCGTGGACAGCACCAAGTGACCGGTGAGTGCCGCCTCAATTGCGATCTGCGCGGTCTCCTTGTCACGAATCTCACCCACAAGCACGACGTCAGGGTCCGACCGGAGAATCGATCGCAAGGCGGACGCGAACGTCAAGCCAGCCTTGGGGTTGACTTGCACCTGGTTGATACCTGGGATCCGGTACTCGACGGGATCCTCGACAGTGATGACATTGATCTCTGGGCGAGCGATTTGGTTGAGGGTCGCGTAGAGCGTGGTGGACTTTCCCGATCCCGTGGGTCCAGTCACCAGAATCATCCCGTAGGGCTTGGTGAATGACTGCCGGTAGCGCGCCTCATTGTGCTCGCGTAGGCCAAGGTCTTCGAGGTCGAGGGTCGCAGTGGTGTTGTCGAGAATACGCATGACCACTTTCTCACCCCACACCGTCGGTAGCGTCGCGACGCGGAGATCAATTTTGCGTCCTTGGTGATTGACCGACATCCGACCGTCCTGGGGCTTGCGCCGCTCCGCGATGTCGATATCGCTCATGATCTTCAGACGCGACACCACCCCCGCCGCCGATGACCTCGGCGCCTTTTGCATCTCGTGAAGCACGCCATCAATGCGATAGCGGATCACCATGTCGTGCTCGCCCGGCTCAATATGAATGTCCGAGGCTCTGTCGAGGATCGCTTGGCTTACCAACAAATTCACGAACCGGACGATGGGCGCGGAGTCTTCGACCGAGCTCGTCATGCCCAGGAGCTCACTTGAGCCATCGTTCAACTCACCGAGTTCATCCTGGAGTTCATCCAGCTCGGTGTCCGCCCGGCAATACCTATCAATCGCGGCTGACACATCGCTATGTGTCGCGATGACGGGCACGATCTGCAAACGGGATGCGGACCTGAAGTCGTCCACGGCAACCACGTCGCTGGGGTTGGGCATTGCCAGCTTCAATACATCGCCTTCGCGCGAGATCGGAAGCGCGTTATGCCTTCTACACAGCGCAGACGGCACCAGTGCGACCGCCGACCTATCCACGGGGTACGTCACGAGGTCGACAAACTCCATGCCCACTTGATGAGCTAGCGCGCGCACCAACTGAGATTCCGAAATGAGGCCCAGTTCGACAAGTGTTCGTCCAAGCGTCTGCCCGCGTGTCCGCATCTCATCGATGGCGCCCATCAATTGCTGCTCGGTGAGAACACCGTCAGCGATCAGAATCTCGCCCAGCTGTTGCACTCGGACTCCTGGAGTTTGCGCGGCGTCTGCCACTCAGATGCCGAACTTAACATCGGCATGACCTGTAGCAATACGCGCTATGAGGTAGTCAACTCGCGCGCGAGAGCCCTTTCCATGGCCTCCAAAGGGGCCTCATGCCCTGTCATGAGCCTGACTTGCTCGCCCGCCTGATGGACCAACATGCGCACCCCCGACACAAACGTGCCGCCAGACTCACGCCAGGCCACGCTCAACGGAGTGTCCAGCGGCACGTAGTTCGCATCGAGCAACACTCCGTGTACGCGGGTACCGCTTTCTTGAAGTCGCGCCCCCAGCGCGCCTGCCGCTGCGTTGGGGATTGTCGCCAGCACCGCGTCTGCCCTCGAAAGCGCGGCGATGGCATGTGATGAGGAGATATCGAGAAAACGCGGACGCACCCCCATGCGCGTGGCGGCTCTGAGCAAGACACCCGCCCGAGCCTTGTCTCGGACCAGCACATACGGCGAGTTGGCGCCCATGGAGGCAATAGCCGCGACGGCCGAGATGGCGGTCGCGCCGCCACCCACGATGACGGCCTCCTCCAAGGTGACAAGCCCCGCCTCGCCGAAGGCAGCGACGATGCCGTGGATGTCGGTGTTTGCGCCCACCCACTGCCGGTACTCGCCCTTGCCAGAGGGCACGAGTGTGTTGACAGTGCCTACAAGTTTCGCTTGTGGTTCGACAAAATCGGCAAGCTTGGCCGCCTCGAACTTGAGAGGCATCGTGAGCGACAAGCCCGCCCACTCGTCGCCACATGCAGCCAGAAATCCCGCTAGATCGGGCGCGTCCACATCCACGGCCGTGTAGGACCAATCAAGACCGAGCGCGCCATATGCTGCAAGGTGCAATACAGGTGAGAGAGAGTGGGACACGGGGTGACCAAGCACCGCGGCCCGACGTATCACTCCGCTGACTTCGGCTGCGCCTGGATCCATGCCTGCAAAATCTGCACATTCTTCTGGTGCTCAGGGAACGTCTCCGCGTAGGCGGTCTCACCGGTGTCAAGGTTGACCGTCACGAAGAACAGGTAATTCGTCTGGGCGGGCGACACTGCTGCGGCGATGGCCGCAGCCCCTGGCCCGGCGATAGGTGCTGGCGGTAGCCCCACGTACTTGTACGTGTTGTACGGGGAATCGGTCGCCCTGTCGTCATCGGACGTGAACACGCCTTCGCTGGGTGCCACATACTTCACCGTCGAGTCGAACTCGAGTTTCATGTCAATGGCAAGCCTGTTGTAGACCACGCCTGCAATGATTGGCCGGTCCTCGGGCAACTTAGCCTCTCGCTCGACCAGGGAGGCAATGGTGAGGATTCGCTCCCTGTCGGCGGGGGCGACGCCCTGAGCGTCCAGCTCCTTGATGGTCTGCGCGATCATCGTTGACAGTGCCTTGGCCGGAGTGACACCCGGATCAAATTGATACGTCGAGGCAAACAGCCAACCCTCGAGGTTTCCTTCAGCCTCGGGAGGGAGGCCCAAAGCATCCGTATCCTCCGCGGCGGCCTCGACTGTCTCGAGATCTGCCCCTGTGACTTCGGAGATCTTCTGGTAGTAGAAGGCGAGAGTGCGTCCTTCTGGGATGGTGATGGAACGCAGTTCCCTATTGTTGGGATCGAGAAGCGCCTCGAGCGCGTACGTTGCCTTCATCTCCCGTTGGAGAAAGTAGTAGCCAGGCTTGATTCCGTTGGAGTCCGGGTTGGAGTTCCACGCGGCAAGAAACGCTTCGCGTGAGGCCACGACGCCGTTCTCGAAGAGCGTGGTCGCGATGGTGGAGCCTACGTCACCTGGCGCAATGATGACTTGCACCGTGCCTTGACCCGCGTCCTCGTAGTCGGCCATGACGTCGGTCTGCTTCTCGAACGTCGTCTTCACAAAACTGTTAGCGATGGAGCCTGCGACAGCGACGAGTACGAGGCTCACCGCGATGAGCACCAGCGCCCACTTGCGCCTCTGGGCGCGCCGCTGCTGACGCTGCAAGCGTCGCAAGTCGAGTGAGGTGGTGGTGGTCACCTCTGCTTCAAACAGATCAGTCATGGTTCTCCTCGCGGGCCACTTTCATGGCCACTGTACCCAGATTCCCCCGCCGAGCCGCATCCAATGCTGTGTCAAGGATGACCACAGCGGCGGCCTGGTCGATGCTCGACCGCTGGCTTTTAGCGCTTCGTCCCGCTTCACGCATATGACGCGAGGCTGACACAGTAGACATCCGTTCGTCCACCAAACGCACGGGGATTCCCGCGCGTTCCTCAAGCTCGACAGCAAATGCTCGCGCATCGGCCGCTGAAGGCCCTTCGGCCCCCGACAAATGTAGTGGTAGCCCCACGAAGATTTCGACGACCGAACGCTCGGCGGCGAGCTCTGCCACACCTGCGACGGTGGTCTCGTCGCGCGCGAGCGTTGCGACGGGGAAAGCCATGATTCCGTCGGGGTCGCACGCGGCCACACCAACCCGCACTGTGCCCACGTCGATCCCCAAGCGGATGCCCCTATCCATGTGCCGCCACGAGGTTCCGCACGCCCTCGATGGCTGCGGGAATCGCGGAGACATCGGTGCCGCCACCTTGAGCGAGATCCGGCTTGCCGCCGCCGCCGCCGCCAAGCACGGTAGACACCGCCTTCACGAGGTCCCCCGCCCGCAGACCCGTGGCACGCGCCGGTTCGTTCGTGGCAACGACCACTGATGGTCGCCCATCGATAGCGGCGACAAGCACCACGACCGCGGGCGACACGTCGCCGAGCCGTGCTCGCACGTCAAGAGCGAGGACACGCAGGTCATCGGCGGACGACGCGTCGGCCACGTGTGAAGCCACCATCCGTGTGCCGCCGACGAGTTCAGCTGAATCCGCTATCCCGGCGGCAGCGCTCAAGAGGGCCTGTTGACGGAACGCGCTGAGTTCCTTCTCCGCTTGCGAGAGCCTCTCGACGAGCCCGCTAATGCGCGCGGCGAGCTCGTGCGGCTGGGTCTTGAGGGACGACGTGAGCTCACTCACAATCGCTCGCTCCGCGGCGAGGTGGCTGAAGGCATCGGCGCCAACGAGGGCTTCAATGCGTCGGGCCCCGGAACCTACCGATCCCTCGGACGTCACGGTCAAGAGACCAATTTGGCTCGAGTTACCCACGTGCGTGCCAGCGCACAGTTCACGCGAAAACGGGCCACCGATCTCGACAACGCGCACGCGGTCGCCATACTTTTCCCCAAAGAGCGCCATGGCACCGAGCGCCTTCGCCTCGTCGAGACCCATGATTGTCGTCTCGACGGGGAGTTCCTCGCGAATTGACCTGTTGGCGATGTCTTCGATCTCGCTACGAGCCGATGCCGATATCCCTTGGGTCCAGGAAAAGTCGAGCCGCATGTAGCCAGGCTTGTTGTACGAACCCGCTTGGTTTGCTTGCTTGCCAAGTACCTCGTGCAGCGCGGCGTGCACGAGGTGGGTCGCGGAGTGTGCCTTCGACGCGTTGCGTCGGTTGAGGACGTCCACCTCGGCGGACACAGCGTCGCCCACGGCGATCGTGCCTTCTTCGACGCGTGCAGTGTGGACGATGACGTCCTTGACAGGACGCTGGACGTCAACCACCGCAAGGGTAGCGTTCGCGCCCCTGATCTCGCCTAGGTCAGCATCCTGCCCACCCGACTCGGGATAGAACGGGGTCTCCGCGAGCATGATCTCGACGGTTTCTCCCGCACTGGCCGCAGGGACAGACACGCCATCCTTGAGGATCGCGACCACCTGTGACGTTGCCTGGAACTCGTCGTAACCCCTGAACACCGAAGGGGTCGATGCTCCTACGGCTTGGTAGGCACCCACGTCACCGTGGCCGCCCTTCTTGGCCTTGGCATCGGCGCGAGCACGATCCTTTTGTTCCTGCATGAGGGCCCTGAACGCCGTCTCGTCGACAGAAAGACCCTGCTCCGATGCCATCTCGAGAGTGATGTCGATGGGGAAACCGTAGGTGTCGTGCAGCGTGAAGGCATCCTTCCCTGCGATGACCTTTCCGCCCGCCTTCTTGGTCGATGAGGCGGCCGTATCAAAGATGCTGGTGCCCTGAGTCAGCGTGCGACTAAAGGCATCCTCTTCGGTAGCACCGATGGCCTTGATGTTCGGGAACGTGGTGTCAAGACCCGGGTAGGAGGCGCGCATGGCCTCATAGCTGGTCTCAAGCAAGGGGACGAGGGACGCATCGCCCACTCCCATGAGGCGCATGGAGCGCACGGAGCGCCGCAGAAGCCGGCGCAACACGTAGCCACGGCCCTCGTTGCCTGGTACCACACCGTCGTCCATGAGCATGAGGCTTGAGCGCACGTGGTCGGCGATGACGCGCATCCTGACGTCGTCATCGTTGACGGCACCGTACGTGCGGCCCGTGATTTCTTCGGCCATGCGGATGACGGGGACAACCTCGTCGATCTCGTACATGTTGGCTACGCCCTGCTTGAGGAACGCGACGCGTTCAAGGCCCATGCCGGTGTCAATGTTCTTCTGGCGCAGTTCGCCGAGCAGCGGGAACGAGTCCTTGCCACCGCCTGCGCCGCGCTCGTACTGCATGAACACGAGGTTCCAGATCTCGATGTAGCGGTCCTCGTCAACGACAGGCCCGCCCTCCTTGCCAAACTCAGGACCGCGGTCGATGTAGATCTCGGAGCATGGACCCGCGGGCCCAGGCTGGCCCGTCGACCAGAAATTGTCCTTCATCCCACGGCGCTGAATTCGCTCGTCCGGCAATCCCGCGATCTGCTTCCACAGATCGGCGGCCTCGTCGTCGTCGTGATAGACGGTCACCCACACAAGGTCAGGGTCAAATCCGTACTTACCGTCCGCTACGGAACCGGTGATGAGGTCCCACGCGTACGTGATGGCGCCCTCTTTGAAGTAGTCGCCAAACGAGAAGTTGCCATTCATCTGGAAGAACGTGCCGTGCCGGGTGGTCTTTCCCACTTCCTCGATATCGAGGGTGCGGATGCACTTCTGCACGCTCGTGGCGCGCGGCCACGGAGGCTGCTGCAGGCCAAGCATGTAGGGAATGAAGGGCACCATGCCTGCGACGGTGAAGAGCAGGGACGGGTCCGGCGACACCAACGACGCCGAGGGCACGACAACGTGCCCTTGCGACTCGAAATAGTTGAGCCAGCGTTGACGAATATCTGCTGTGCGCATGACAACCTCCACACGTGAAAACGTCGACGGCCCCCGACTAGTGCCAGGGGCCGACGACGATTTGGTCAAGTCGATCTGTTCACGTCTCAGAAGAGACTAGTACGCCTTAGCGTGCGTAGAACTCGACGACGAGCTGAACTTCACAAATCACGGGGACCTCGACGCGCTTGGGGCGGCGCACCAAGACTGCAGTGAGGCGCTCGAGTTCGACGTTGAGGTAGTCAGGAACCTCGGGAAGCAAGTCGCGGTGTGCACCGGCGGCTGCTGCCATGTAAGGCTCCATCGTGACGGCCTTGGCCTTGACCTGGATGGTCTGGCCTGGGCTCACGCGGAACGAGGGGCGGTCAACGATCTTGCCATCGACGAGGATGTGGCGGTGCAGCACGGTCTGGCGGGCCTGCAGGATGGTGCGGGCAAAGCCGGAACGCAACACGAGTGCGTCAAGACGCATCTCGAGCAGTTCCACAAAGGCCTCACCGGTCAAACCCGGCTCCTTGCGAGCCTCGGCATAGGTGAGCGTCATCTGCTTCTCGCGCAAGCCGTACTGGGCACGCAAACGCTGCTTCTCGCGCAGACGCACCGCGTAGTCGCTTTCCTTACGACGCGCCGTGCGGCCGTGCTCGCCTGGCGGGTAGGGACGCTTCTCAAAGTGCTTGACGGCCTTGGGGGTCAGGGCGATGCCCAGGGCGCGCGACAGGCGAACCTGGCGGCGCGCACGCTGTACTGAAGTCACAAATGTTCCTTAGGTGTTGGTGGACGCGCGATCGCGTGTCCGTATGCCATCGATATGAGAGGTGTCGCGGCGACAGCAGCCAACCGTCCGCGAGGGCAGAGGTTCATACTAGCAAACTCGCCGCGTCCATGGCGTACGCGCCGTGTGAGCGTGTCAGCGGTCGCGGCCAAGCATCTTCCTGATCACGCCAAGGCGTTCAGTCAACGTGCGCTCGAGGCCGTGCTCGGTAGGAATGTAGTACCTCTCGCCCTTGAGAGTATCGGGAAGGTATTGCTGCGAAGCGACACCATGCGGGGCATCGTGTGCGTACTGGTACCCGGTGCCGTGCCCAAGGCCCTCGGCGCCTGCATAGTGGGCGTCTCTCAAGTGAGTGGGGACGACGCCAGCCCTGCCAGCTTTGACATCGGCGATGGCGGTGTCGATCGCGACGTACGCACGATTGGACTTGGGTGCGAGTGCCAGGTAGGCCGTCGCCTCGGCTAACGGGATACGACCTTCCGGCATCCCGATGAACGTCACCGCGTCTGCCGCGGCTTGCGCTATCACGAGGCCTTGCGGATCCGCCAGGCCGATGTCCTCGCTCGCAAGAATGACAAGCCTCCTCGCGATGAAGCGGGGGTCCTCCCCCGCCACGACCATGCGCGCTAGATAGTGAAGTGAAGCGTCGACATCGGATCCACGCACCGACTTAATGAAGGCGCTGATGACGTCGTAGTGCTGATCCCCTGACTTGTCGTACGCGACGAGCGCCGCGTCCATCGCTGATTCAGCAATCGCAGTGGTGATCACTCCCCCGCC
>SWCB01000079.1_pt1 | contig 73430 bp, 65 predicted proteins | sample 4692901 | NCBI WGS metagenome assembly SWCB01 (sample SAMN10267276, study PRJNA491770) | bioreactor metagenome | isolation source: DHS bioreactor inoculated with subseafloor sediment | place: Japan: off Shimokita Peninsula | collected 2006-08 | reverse complement strand
CTTGTCTAACTCGTCATCTGAGTATTCTGAAAGTTTCTTTAATTTATCCCTATGTTCTTTAATTTCTGAGAGTAGTTGTTCTGTGGAATAAAAGTTAAGTGCTCTTAGGCTGTAAAAGTATCTGCGCTATTTTGTTATCAGTGTTTAAAATGGCGCTAAAAACAATATTTGTATCAACAACAATTCTCATTAGTCAAGTAGTTGCTTAGTTTTTCCCCATCGTCCTTTCTTGACAGATTTAACGAGGCTATCAACATTATTTTGTGATGCCTTCGATTTACTGGAGATTTCTTCATATTCGATTAAATCAAGAAAATCCTGCAAAATATCCAGGTTGATGGTTTTAGGAAATCTTAAAATAATTTCGTTTTTCGTTCTTTCGATTATCATAAGAGAGTCTTTTTACAAAGATACAAAATATAGAAAACACTATTCTCGTTTAAATATCTTTTGAAGTTCTTTACCGATGCTCCAAAGCAACATCTTCTTCCTTGTCGATTTTAACAGAATTCTATTTTTTATGTTATTATTTATCGCCACAATTTGCTGTTTTTTGATTAAATTTGCAATAATTGGGAAGTATAAATGCTTTAATGTCCATAATCATGAGTTCACAACATATTCAATTAAATATACCCCTCAGTTTTAATCAGGTTATTGAAATTGTTAGACAATTGTCTCCATCCGAAAAAAGACAGTTACGCGTGGTTCTGGAGACTGAACAAAGTATTGATGATTTAATCATACCTGAAGAACAAAAACAAATAGTGCGTGAACGAATAAAGAAATATGAGAAAAATCCCGATAGCTATCTTGAATGGAGTGAAATTGAAAATAAAATGAATACCCGAAAATGAAATTCAAGGTAGTTTACAATCCTGATTTTTATTATGATATTGCTGAGGCTGTTGACTGGTAAAACGAAAAACAATCTGGGTTAGGAGAACGATTATTTAAGGTCATCAAAATACAAACAGCAAAACTATCAGATTCCGCTTTGCATTATGCTATCAGATATGATGATGTGCGATGCTTGAATATTGAAAAATTTCCATATTTAATACATTTCCGTGTTGATGAAGCTCATGAAACAGTTAAAATAGAAGCTATGTTCCACACAAGCCGCGACCCAAAATTATGGGATAAACTTATTGAATTAGGCGCTTAAGGAATAATAAATTTCACAACTTCCTGGCTAAATCTAAAAGATTTCTCCCTTTGGTCGAAATGACATAGCATTGGAGATGTAAATGAGTTGGAGGGGAGAGGGGAATCGGACGCAAAGCGTCCGATTCCCCTCTCCCCTCCAACTCCATACCAAACAAATGGCCCTGTCATTTCGACTAAAACGCTACGCGTTAGCGTAGAGCTTTTGGGAGAAATCTTTTAGTAATTGTCATCTCTCCTTTGGGTCTGCATTTTATCGAACATGGCACTTTGAATGTCAAAAATCAATCAAAACAACCAATTCCACAAGACAGGTTTTCTTAATAACCTTATAAAGAGGAGCATATAGATATTAGCTAAATGCCTAAATCAATAAACTTATTGATTAATAAATGAATTGACCCAACTACCTTACCATTCCAGGTATCCGATCATGTACTTAAATAAAAAGACACAGAGTAGATTGTATGACAAAGGGTGAGCCTGATTTAACTGTTTCATTTCCCTACGTTATTGTCTTAATGATTGCTTCCCTTTAACTTTCCCTCCCTTCATCTGTTAAAGTTCTGCATTGTAAACAAGAATTTACTACCAGATGACAGATGAAGCCCTGAAACGGAAAATCACCCTTCCCGGATTAAAAAGACTGTTCAAATTATATCACTACATCAGGCCTTACCGATGGACGTATGCGCTGGGACTGTTGTTTTTGCTTGGTTCCAGTAGTGCCAGCCTGATTTTCCCTAAACTGCTGGGCGAATTGGTGGATTATGGTAATAAAGGACAGCTTGCACAGGAAATCAACCGAATCGCCCTGATATTGATCGTGGTGCTGATTGCCCAATCGGTTTTCTCCTATTTTAGGATAGTGCTGTTTGTGAATGTGGCCGAAAAAACCCTGGCCGACCTACGCCAGAGCACCTTCAACCATTTGGTGCGCCTGCCGATGAAGTTCTTCCAGCAGCGCAGGGTAGGGGAGTTGAACAGCCGCATTTCATCGGACATCACCCTTTTGCAGGATGCACTTACCACTACCCTGGCCGAATTTATCCGGCAAATTATCATCATTACCGGCGGTGTTGCCCTGATGATGATTACCTCTATGAAACTCACGCTTTTTATGCTGATGATACTGCCGTTGATTATGGTATTAGCCGGAATTTTTGGGCGCTACATCCGCAAACTGAGTAAACTGGCCCAGTCGCAGGTGGCCGACAGCAACACCATTGTAGAGGAAACCTTACAAGGCATTCAAAGCGTGAAGGCTTTTACCAATGAATTTTTTGAAATGTCGCGTTACCGTGCCCGAACGCTCGACATTGCCGACACTGGCATCCGCAATGGCAGGCTGCGTGGCGCATTTTCGGCATTCATCATCCTTGGTCTTTTTGGGGCCATCACTGCCGTTATCTGGAAAGGCGCTAATTTATTGGCAGCCGGCGAAATTGCCACCGGAGAATTATTCTCTTTCGTGATTTATACCGTCTTTATTGGCGGAACTATTGGCGGAATGGCTGATGTTTTTGCCCGGGTGCAGAAATTTATCGGCGCTACTGAGGATTTGCTTGAAATTTTCAACGAAACACCCGAAACTGTTGAAGTTCTGCCCGAACTTAAACCCGGGGAGGTGCTGCAAGGCGGCATCCGCTTTGAGCATTTGTCGTTTAGTTACCCTACCCGAATGGATCAACAGGTGCTCCAAGACATCAACATTGACATTAAACCCGATTCACTTGTTGCTCTGGTAGGGCCGAGTGGCGCCGGAAAGTCCACCATGGTTTCCTTATTGCTGAGATTGTACGAGCCTACTTCAGGCCATATTCTATTTGACGAGATTTGCAACCAGAAGATTCCCCTGTCTGTGCTTCGCAGCCAGATGGCCATTGTTCCACAGGATATTTTCCTTTTCGGGGGAAGCATACGCGAAAACATTGCTTACGGAAAGCCCAATGCTACCGAAGAACAAATAGAATCCGCCGCCCGGAAAGCCAATGCCTGGGAGTTTATTCAGAAATTCCCTGAAGGTCTGGATACGCTTGTCGGAGAACGAGGCACCCAACTTTCGGGCGGTCAGCGGCAGCGGGTGGCTATTGCCCGGGCTGTGCTGAAAAATCCAAAAATTCTTATTCTCGATGAAGCTACTTCATCGTTGGATTCTGAAAGTGAACGTTTGGTGCAGGATGCCCTCGAAAAATTGATGAAAGGTCGTACTTCCATTGTGATTGCCCATCGTCTTTCCACTATTCGACAGGCAGATATGATTCTTGTGTTGGATCACGGCCAAATCGTTGAAAAAGGAACCCATGAGGAATTGCTGAAATCAGAACAAGGCTTATATAGGAGTTTGAGTGAGATGCAGTTTGGGGGGTAAAGGATTTCAGATTTTGGCACTTCGAGAGCCTCAGTGTAAAATTGTAGATTTTAGATTGAAAAGAGTGAATGGCAATAAACATCATGCTTTAAGCGATATGCAGTGGTGAGAAAGATTGGTGAGTGCAGCCGAACCATTCGAACCATTCCGGTAGCTATCGGAACGAGACCACCCATATGAATGTAGTTGGCAAATACACTGTGAAACCAGCCAAATGCCAGTAACGCACTAAATACTAATATCTTAGATAATTAGAAATTAGAAATTAGAAATTAGAAATTTCACGTTAATCTGTAATCTACAATCCGCAATCTACAAAGGGATATTCCCATGCTTCCTTGGAGGATTGCTTTTCCGTTTGTTGTTGCACATTTCAAGCGCCTGAATCAGCTTGCGACGGGTGTGCTTTGGGTATATTATCTCATCAATATAACCCAATTCTGCAGCTTTATAAGGGCTGGCGAATACATCGCGGTAATCCTGAACAGCTTTGGCCTTGTCTTCATCGGTGAGCTTATCGCGGAAAATGATGTTTACGGCTCCATCAGCACCCATCACGGCGATTTCTGCAGTTGGCCAGGCGTAGTTGACATCGGCACCAATGTGTTTGCTCGACATCACATCATAAGCGCCACCATAGGCTTTGCGGGTAATGATGGTTATTTTGGGAACAGTTGCTTCCGCATAAGCGTAAAGCAGTTTTGCCCCGTGCTTGATGATGCCGCCAAATTCCTGTGATGTTCCCGGAAGGAAGCCCGGCACATCTACGAAAGTGACGATGGGAATGTTAAACGCATCGCAAAAGCGCACAAAACGGGCAGCTTTGATAGAACTGTTGATGTCGAGAACTCCCGCCAGGAAAGCAGGTTGGTTTGCCACGATTCCAACAGGCCGGCCATCGAAACGTCCGAAGCCGGTAAGGATATTGCCTGCATAATGTGGCATGGTTTCCATAAAGTTGCCATCGTCCACCACGCTGTGGATAATATCCTTCATGTCGTAAGGCTTGTTGGGATCGAAGGGTACGATCTCCTGTAACTTTTCGTCTTCGCGGTTGGGGTCGTCGGTTGATTTTATGCGCGGAGGTTCCTCCATGTTGTTGGATGGCAGAAAGCTCATCAACTCGCGTATCATCATCATGGCCTGTTCATCATCATCGGCTATAAGATGAGCCACACCACTTTTGGCGTTGTGCGTCATGGCACCGCCCAGGTCTTCCATGGTTACCTCTTCGTGAGTAACTGTTTTGATAACATCCGGACCGGTTACAAACATATAGCTGGTATCCTTGGTCATCAATATAAAGTCTGTAATTGCCGGACTGTAAACCGCTCCTCCGGCACAGGCACCGAGAATGGCAGAAATTTGTGGGATAACACCGCTGCTCATCACATTGCGATAGAAAATATCGGCATAACCACCGAGACTTTCCACGCCTTCCTGTATGCGGGCACCACCCGAATCGTTCAGTCCAATGACCGGTGCACCCATTTTCAGGGCCAAATCCATGATCTTGATTACTTTATCGGCATTGGCGCGGCTCAGCGTTCCCCCGAAAACCGTAAAATCCTGAGCAAAAACATAAACCAGTCGGCCATCAATCTTACCATGTCCACTTACTACACCATCGCCCGAGATCAAATTCTTTTCCATCTCGAAATCACGGGCACGATGAACCACAAAGCGGTCAAATTCTACAAATGAACCGGGATCGAGGAGCATTTCAATGCGTTCGCGGGCGGTTTTGCGTCCGGTACGGTGCAGTTTGTCAATGCGCTCCTGTCCGCCACCTAGTTCGGCCTGGTGGTTGCGCTCTTCAAGTTTGCGGTAAATTTCATCCAGATTTGACATATTTTTCGATTTCAGATTTTAGATTGGCTAATTTGAGCCTGATGGATATGTTGGTTTTTGAGTTTTGGAAAGGTTGGAGAAATGGAAGATTGGAATGATGGAAGGTTGGAATGATGGAAAATTAGAAATTAGAAATTTCCCTTCCCCTTGTCTCCCACTCCCCTTGTCCCCTGGTCTAGTTTTTTGTCCCCTTGTCCAATTTTAGTCCTCTTGTCTCTCTTCAACTACCACCAGCACCTTATTCGCATCAATGGTATCGCCTTCGGCAACGTGAATAGATTTCACCACACCCGCCGATTTAGCCTTAAACTCACTTTCCATTTTCATTGCAGATACGATGATGAGCGTTTGTCCTGCTTCAACGGCATCGCCCACTTTCACCGGAATTTTCACCACCTTTCCAGGCATGGGCGAAATGATAGTGTTGCCGGTGTCGCCCGAGCCGCTTTTTGACCGGTTGGCGCGGTAACGGGTCTGGGCATCAATCACTTCAACCTGGTATGAGTTGTGAAATGAGTTCACCGTATAATGTCGGGGCGAACCACTCTCAATCATCTCTATGTTGTAGGACTTCCCTTTGTAAATCATTGAATAAATGCCTTCGCCAACTTTGAGGGCATCCACTTCGTAAATTTCATCGTCCACCTGAAGCGTAAGAATACTCCCATCCCGCTTTAATTCGGTAACCTGGGCCAAACGCCCGTCAATGTTGATTTCTGTGGCCATAATTTCAGGTTTTAAATGTAAGCGTGACGTTGCGGGTCTTTCCATCGGCTGGTAGGTTTATAAACCTGGACGTTGGTTTCAATCTTTTTGAGTTTTTCCGTGTGTTCCAGATAGGCTGCAATCAGCGCCATATCTTCACAAACACCATCGCAATCATGGGCAGCAAATAAAAATTCCTTATTCTCTTCAATAAAATGGGTGTTGTACTTGCCCAATTGGAACACTGGAGCCTCCATAATACGGGCGAGGAATGGAATAGACGTTTTTACGCCGGTAATTTTATACTCCTGCAATGCCCGGCTCATGCGGTTGATGGCTTCATCGCGGTTTTGCGCCCACACTATGAGTTTTGAAATCATGGGGTCGTAATAAATCGGAATGGTATAACCTTCATACACATAGCCATCGTGGCGCACACCCAGGCCGAGCGGCTCGGTAATGTGACGAATCGTTCCAGGGCTGGGCATGAAATTCTGGTCGGGGTCCTCGGCATAAATTCGGCACTCAATCGCGTGGCCACTTTGTTTCAGGTCTTCTTGTTTGAAAGGCAGCGGCAAGCCGTTGGCAATATTCACCATCTCCTTTACCAGGTCAACGCCAACCACCCTTTCGGTGATGGGATGCTCAACCTGAAGGCGGGTGTTCATTTCCAGGAAATAATAGTTTAAATTGTCGTCAACAATAAACTCAATGGTACCTGCACCATGATAGTTGGCGGCTTTGGCTGCGGCCACGGCGTGGGCACCCATTTCGGCACGAATGGCGGCCGTAAGCAGGGGAGAAGGTGTTTCTTCCACTACCTTTTGGTGGCGTCGTTGCACCGAACATTCACGCTCAAACAGGTGGACTGTATTGCCATGTTTATCGGCAAGAATCTGAAATTCAATGTGATGAGGCGAGTCGATGTATTTTTCGATGTAAACGGCATCGTCACCAAAAGCCGATTTTGCTTCCGAACGTGCCCCACGCAGGGCACTTTCAATCTCTTCTTCCTTTTTGACCAGGCGCATGCCTTTTCCACCGCCACCTGCTGAGGCTTTAATCATTACCGGAAGCCCAATTTCACGGATGGTTTTCAGCGCTTCCGCGAAGTCGGTGATTTTATCCACCGTTCCCGGAACCACCGGAACTCCGGCGGCAATCATTGTTTTTCGGGCGGTAATTTTATCGCCCATTTGTCGGATGGCATCCGGGTTGGGACCGATAAACTCAATGCCTTCGCGTTTGCAGCGCTCCGAGAATTCGGCATTCTCCGACAGGAAACCGTAGCCGGGATGGATGGCGTCGGCTTTTGACTTTTTCGCTGCCTCAATGATGCGGTCAATGTTGAGGTAACTCTCGATGGATGGGGGCGGGCCAATGTTCCAGGCTTCATCTGCGTATCGCACGTGCATGGACGAGCGGTCGGCATCGGAAAAAACGGCAACGGTTGGAATACCCATTTCCCGGCACGAACGCATGATGCGTATGGCGATTTCGCCGCGGTTGGCAACAAGTACTTTTTTGATCATAGATTTTGTAAATGGCTGTTGTTGAATTAGTAACGAATGGCTGAATTGTAAATTCAAAGGCTATTCGTTACTTCTTTGCCAATTGTTAACGCTTTATTAACAAGTTGATTAAAAGAATGTTTATTGATTTTAACTCAAAAAGAATCACGCAAAGACGCAAAGACGCTATGGCATGCAAGAAAACGTAACGATCCTGTGAGGAAATTGCCAGTACATCAAAAACTCTCTGCGTGTCTTGGCGTCTTTTGGTACTTGCGTGGAATTTGCAAGAACACCAAAAAACTTTTTGCGTATCTCCGCGTCATTGCGTCCTTGCGTGGTATTTCCGTCCCTTTTTACCCTAAATTTGCACCAAACAAACTGCCTCATGACTTCGAAGCCTATAAAAATTGCCATCGCCTACGATTTTGACGGAACTCTTGCTCCCGGAAATATGCAGGAGCATACTTTTCTGCCCTCGTTGAAAATTCCGGCCAAAGAATTCTGGACACATGCCAACCAGATTGCGAAGGAAAACGACATGGATGAAATTTTGGCTTACATGCAGCTTTCATTGGATGAAGCCCGTCATCGCAATCTGCCTATCCGCCGCAGCGACTTTGAACATTACGGCAGTGGAATTGCTTTTTTTGAGGGCGTGGAAACTTATTTTGATCGCATCAATGCGTTTGCCCGTGAAAAGGGTGTGGAACTGGAGCATTACATCATCTCATCTGGTTTGCGCGAATTCATCAGCGGCACACCCATCGCGAAGCATTTTAACAATATTTATGCATCGGGTTACCGCTACGATGCCAACGGTGTGGCCGTGTGGCCCGCGCTAGCCATCAATTACACCAATAAAACCCAATACCTTTTCCGAATAAACAAAGGCATTAATAATTCCTACGACAATGCGCTGATAAATAAATACTTACCGCAAGAGGACCGTGCAGTACCTTTTAAGCAAATGATTTATATTGGTGATGGCGAAACCGATGTGCCCGCCATGAAGATGATAAAATACCAGGGCGGCATTGCCATTGCGGTTTACGATGCATCCATTGGCTCAACAAAAGAAAAACTTTCTCCAAAGCAATCCTGTGAAAATTTGATTAAACAAGATCGTGCCAATTACATCGCTCCTGCCGATTATACCGAGGGCAGCATATTGGATCGCCTCCTCAAGCTCGTGATTGAAAAAATCAGGGCTGAGGTGGAATTGAAGGGGTTTGCGGGGTGAGCAAAACCTTAGCAATGATGAGATTAAACGGGGTAATAGAGTTGCATTTTATTTTTGACCACTAACTATCATTAAATTTGACAGGAAAATATTAATTTTACAAAAAGTTAAACTTATGTCTGGCATTGAGACTATTAAAAACCGGCTGATAGACAGGATAATGGCAACACGAAACAGGAAATTGCTTGAGGCTATTGATGTTATTTTTTCTTCGCAAAAGGATGAAGATGCTACATATATGTTATCCTTCGATCAAATAGAGATACTGGAAATGAGTGAAGAAGACATTGCTAAAGGCAGACTTGTTTCTGAATCTGAGCTTGAAAAACAAGATAAAGAATGGCTCGGATAGAAATATTATGGACAGAAAATGCTTTGAGGCAGAGAAACCATATTTTAGAATATTGGAATATTAGAAATCAAAGCAAAGCCTATTCGAGAAAGTTGAATCTGAAAATTAAAGATCGTCTTGAAGTTTTAAAAGAGAATCCTGAGATTGGAAGAAGACAAATTATAATAATATAAGGGCTATTTCATTCGCGCATTATTCTATTCTTTACAAGATAGCTTTTCAAAAATTGATAATAATTGCATTTTGGGATAATCGGCAGGAACCCGCAAAATTATTGAAGATTTTAAAAAGAACGAATGGTAATAGGAATTCCTAAATTTCTTCTCCTAATACAACCCTGCGATTATTTGATCACATAAAACTGAGCCAATAATTCCCCTCCCACTTTATATACTATAGGTAGCGACCTGAATCATCTTATTAACCGGGTGATTGAAAAAATCAGAGCAGCGGTTGAATTGAAGGGGTTTATAAGGTAGGGTGCTTTTTTCTTGCACTATTCTTGCAGTTGTGCAAAAAACGCGGTAAAACGGGGTGAAATACACAAAAAAGAGAGAGAGACATCGCGTTCTGCAATTTCTCTCTCTGCTTACTTGCACAAGCGTTTGCTGTGTTTTATCAGTGACCCCGACAGGATTCAAACCTGTGACCTTCAGAACCGGAATCTGACATTCTATTCAGCTGAACTACGGGGCCAGTTAGGAAGTGCAAATTTCGTTAAAAATCGCTTACCTACGGCAGATTTTAAATATTTTTCGCGTTCACGGGCAGAGAGCCTGCTGTCAAGGGTTTCCTGATAAACCAAATCGAATGGGATATAAGCTTTTGTTGATCGCATCCTTCCTGAATTGTGCTCCCTAAACCGATTCTCAATATTTGAATAAGTTTGTGCTGCATAATTTATTTATTCTGAAAAAAAATCTCTTCTTCCTTGATTCAGACGAATTTATGCCGTATATTTATGCAGATATTACAAAAGCCAGAGTTATGAAAAATTCAGATGTTATTGAGAAGTTTGGCGGGCTCATAAAGATGGAGCCGCTCATGTGCCTCGAAGATGATTCACTGATGGACAACGCCTGTTTGCTCGAATCAACAGCTCCATTCAAAGGATATTATGATGATGCACCTGAGGGTAATAAGCCTCTGTATCTTTTTATCGTTCTCGATGGTGAATACACTATTGATGGTATTCTACGGGCAACCTTAAACGTCAAAAAAAAGGCAGGATTTTTCTTTGATGCTGCCTTTGGAACAGTTCGGCTATTTGATCAAACCTGCCCCGTTATTCGTATCCGTGACCTGGGAAGTTTCAAAAATATCAATAAGTTGCAGGAACTTTATCTTGCTGAAGGCTTAAAATTTAAAAAGAAGGCAAAAAGCTTCGATAATGAGGAAGCAATGATTACCCAGCATAAGTTATTTTATCTGGAAGATATAGGTGATGGAATGTATCTTGACCATTCTCAACCCCATCATGGCTATTTCATTATTCCAAAGTGCCTTGAATTTAGTGAACTGATACGGTTGACCAAAGAGGTTAAATACGACACTTCTCTGCTGCTTTTTGATGCCGCTTTGGCCTGGTACTATCAGGGAGAAGGAATGGTGCACATGATACGAATATATCGCGAAAACCTCTCCACGGAAAGACTAAAAGCCATCAGAGACAGATATCTTTCACTGATAAAGTAGATCAATCAGGTAATTTATATAAAGTCAGCCTCTTATTGTCAATTCACGACATTAAGAGGCTGACTTTTTTAGGATTATTTGCTTATTCCAACCCTATCCAGGATAAAGGCCACTTCAAGTGCCGTTTCTTTCAAAGCATCAAAACGTCCTGTGGCACCGCCGTGACCGGATTCCATATTTGTCCGGAGCAGCACGATGTTATTATCGGTTTTCATGGCCCTGAGCTTTGCAGCAAATTTGGCCGGCTCATGATAACCTACCTGCGAATCGTTTAATCCGCCGGTAATGAGTATATTGGGATAGTTTTGGGCTTTGATGTTGTCGTAAGGTGAATAGGACAGCATATATTTGTAATACTCTTCTTCGTTTGGATTGCCCCATTCCTCATATTCCTGAGTAGTCAGAGGCAGGGAAGCATCAAGCATGGTGTTGATCACATCCACAAAGGGCACCTGGGCAATCACCGTTTGGAATAGCTCAGGTCGCATATTTACCACGGCACCAACAAGCAATCCACCTGCACTTCCGCCCATAATGGCAAGTTTTGAAGATTGGGTGTACTTGTCTGAAATCAATTTTTCGGCACAACTGATAAAATCGGCGAAGGTGTTTTTCTTTTTCAGCAGTTTGCCATCTTCATACCATTGCTCGCCCATATCGCTGCCACCGCGTATTTGGGCAATAGCAAATACAAATCCGCGATCAATCAGGCTGTAAAAACTTGAAATGAAGTAAGCATCCGAACTTGAACCATAGCTGCCGTAGGAATAAAGTAAAGCAGGATTGCTTCCATCCTTGTTAAGTCCCTTTTTATATACAACCGACATGGGAACTTTGACCCCATCATTGGCTGTGGCCCAAACCCTTTCAACCGTATAGTCATCGGGGTTAAACCCGCCCGGGATTTCTTGTTGCTTAAGCAGGGTGCTTTTTTCGCTCGTCATATCATATTCAAAAACGCTGGTGGGTCGGTTAAGCGATGTGTAGCCATATCTTAATGTGGAAGAAGTATATTCAGGGGTTTCATTGAGGTACGCTGTATAGACCGGCTCGGGAAAAATAATGGTTTTGTTTTCATTGTCCTTAAGCCCGATAATATTGATTTCATTAAGGCCATTGCGTCGTTTTTCAGCAGCTATGTAATCCTGAAAAACTTCCAATCCTTCAATTTTAGCTTCTGCATCATGTGGAATGACTACTTTCCACGTGGACTTGTCAGAAAAACCGTTGAGTGGTGCTTCATAAACCATCCCGTTAAGGTTTTCACGGTCTTTGTAGCGAACAAAGAATTTGTCTTTGTGATGATCAACATGATACTCCACATCTTTTTGACGAGGGAGAAATACCTCAAATTTCCCCAAAGGCTTTTCGGCCGGTAGGTAAAGGTATTCTGAAGATGTGGAACTGAACGATGAAATAAAGATGAAATCGTTGGTTTTGGTTTTTCCCACGTAAAGCATAAACTGTTCATTGGGCTCTTCAAAAACAAGTTCTGCCGGCTTGCTATTGGTGATGTCTAAGCGGAAAACCTTGTTAGCACGGAGGGCATCATTGCCAAGGGCATAAAAGATTGTTTTATTGTCGTTTGCCCAGGCAAAACTTTGCACTTTGTCAATACTTATATTCAGATCTTTCCCGGATTCCAGATCTTTGACCTTTAGGGTGTAATCAGCATAGGAGCCGGTTTCGTTGCTGGCATAGCTCGCCAGTTTGTTGTTGGGACTGATGTCATAACCATCGAAAACAAATGCTGGCTTCTGATCCGCCATTTTATTGATATCGAGAATAATTTCTTCGGTCGCAGATAAATTTTCCTTCTTCCGGCAGTAAATGCGGTACTGTTTTCCTTCCTCGGTACGCGAATAGTAGTAATATCCGTTATCCAACTGAGGCACTGTTTCGTCAGTTTCCTTGATACGGCCTTTCATTTCAGCAAACAATTTTTCCTGTAAGGGCAAAGTGCTTTTTAAAACGGTATCACAATAGGCGTTTTCAGCTTTTAAGTAAGCAATAACTTCCGGGTCGGTTTTATCCTTTAACCAGAAGTAATTGTCGGCCCGTTGATTACCAAATTCTGTAAAAGTTGATGTATTTATTAAGGCTACCGGCGGCGCGGGAAAATCATTCTGCATGAGGATTTTGTCTTGTTTAACATTGGATTGATCACAGGAGGCCAGGCAAGTGATTGTGGCTAAAGCGGATAAATAAAGGTTTCTGAACGACATAAGACGTGCTTTATAATGAGACAGTAAAATTATGGAAAAGATAAATCAAACCTAAGTAAATGAAAGAAAATATTGTCGTATTTCATCCTGGAACAAGGGGTTGCAATCCCTTGTTATTGGTCAATAGTTAGAAAAATGAGATATGACATTATTTGTATCCTTTTACTTATAACAATTGAAAAATTCAAAATGTTATACTGTTAACCGAAGGAAATCCTGATTATTAAAGTTCTTTTCTCAGCCTGGCCACCGGAATATTAAGTTGTTCACGATATTTGGCCACGGTTCTCCGGGCAATGTTGTACCCTTTTTCTTTCAGGATGTCGGTCAGTTGTTCGTCGGTAAGTGGCTTTCCTTTTTCTTCAGCTTCTATGCAGTTGGAGAGGATTTTTTTGATTTCACGGGTAGAAACTTCCTCGCCCGAATCGGTTTGCATGGATTCGCTGAAGAAGGTTTTGAGCAGGAAAGTACCAAAGGGTGTTTGAACGTATTTTGAATTGGCTACGCGCGAAATGGTGGAGATGTCAAGACCTACAACTTCAGCAACATCTTTTAAGATCATGGGGCGAAGTTTGGTTTCATCTCCCGTAAGGAAAAAATCGCGTTGATACTCCATGATTGCGGTCATAGTAACAAAAAGGGTATTTTGCCGTTGTTTTATGGCATCAATAAACCATTTGGCTGAATCAATTTTTTGTTTGATAAACATCACCGCATCCTTTTGACTATTGCTTTTTGATTTGGCTTCGGCATAGGTTTCAAGCATATCTACATAGGTGCGACTAAGCCTCAATTCCGGGGCATTGCGCGAATTTATCTGAAGTTCAAGGTCGCCGTCTTTGCTATATACGAAGAAATCTGGCATAATGTATTGATTGTTGCGGGATGTCTCGCCCATTGAGTTCCCTGGCTTGGGGTTCAGCTTCAGGATTTCATTCACCGCATCGCGCAATTCATCTTCCGTTACCTTTGCCTTTTTGACTATTTTATCGTAATGCTTTTTGGTAAGTTCATCAAAATATCTTTCAATCAAATGAATGGAAAGGGCAACTGCGGGAGTGGAATCCTGCCTTTTCAACTGGATGAGCAAACATTCGCGTAAATCACGGGCGGCCACACCAGGAGGATCGAATTCCTGAACTACTTTGAGCAATTCATGCAGTTCCTCAACAGTGGTGGCAATGTTTTGGGTGAAAGCCAGATCATCGACCATCGCACTCAGTTGTCGGTTCAGATAACCTGAATCGTCAAGATTTCCGATGATATAGGTGGCAATGGTTATCTGGCGTTCATCAAGGCGCCTGAGGCCAAGCTGCGATAGTAGAGTTTCCTGGAACGAGATGCCCGAGACAAAAGGTAATTCCCGGTGCTCGTCGTCGGCGCTGCTGTTGTTGGCTGCAGTGCGATAAGCCGGAATGTCATCATCATCAAGATAGTCGGTGATGTCAAAGTCATCCCGTTCCCGCTCGAGCTCATCCACAGGATCTGGCTCAACATCGGTTGGAATTTCTTCTGCATCTGTGCTCATTTCTGGATCAGCAGCATCTTCAAGTGCAGGGTTTTCTTCAATTTCCTGCTTTATCCTTTGCTCCAGCGCAATGGATGGAATCTGCAGCAGCTTCATGAGCAGAATCTGCTGTGGCGACAGCTTCTGGAGAAGTTTTTGTTGTAGTCTCTGAGTTAACATGCAAATTCCGTTTTCTAATTTGATTGTAAATTTAGGGGCAATTTACACAAAAATCTTATTTGTTTAACGGTTTATCCGCTTTTATATTGATTTTAATTGCTAGAAGCAAAGTTTTTCTTCCAAAATAATCTTCCAAAGATAAATTGAACAGTGCCCATATTAAAATTCTGCATTTTGGGGCGTTCTCGGGAAGGGTATTACATCCCGGATATTTGCCATGCCTGTCACAAAAAGCATCATTCGTTCAAATCCAAGTCCAAAGCCGGCATGGGGTGCAGTGCCAAATCGGCGCGTATCAACGTACCACCAGATATCCTCTTCGGGAATGCCCATTTCCTGGCAGCGGGCCATAAGTTTGTCAAGGATTTCTTCACGCTGCGAACCACCTATAATCTCTCCGATGCGTGGAAACAAAACATCCATTGCCCTCACGGTTTTCCCATCGTCATTCTGCTTCATGTAAAAAGCCTTGATGTCTTTGGGGTAATCGGTGAGAATTACCGGACATTCAAAATGTTTTTCGACAAGGTAGCGTTCATGCTCGCTTTGCAAATCGGTGCCCCAATCCACGGGGTATTCAAATTTCTCTCCTGATGCCTTGAGTATTTCTACAGCTTCGGTATAGGAAAGTCGTTTAAAATCATTTTCGACAACGAATTTCAGGCGTTCGATCAGTTCGTTGTCGTACATTTTATTGAGAAATTCCAAATCATCCATGCAATGTTCAAGGGCATAGCGTACCAGATATTTGAGGAAATCCTCGGCCAGGTCCATGTTATCCACAATGTCATAAAAGGCGACTTCGGGCTCAATCATCCAGAATTCTGCAAGATGGCGGGGTGTATTGGAGTTTTCGGCCCTGAAGGTTGGTCCGAAAGTATAGATGTTTGACAATGCCAAAGCGCCAAGTTCGCCTTCAAGTTGTCCCGATACAGTCAGGTTAGTAGCTTTACCAAAGAAGTCCTTACTGTAGTCAACTTCACCGGTTTCAGTGAGTGGGGGCATTTTGTCATCTAAGGTGGTTACGCGGAACATCGCGCCGGCACCTTCAGCATCCGAACCGGTAATAATAGGTGTATGGAGATAATAAAATCCATTGTCGTTGAAATACTTATGGATGGCAAAGGCCAAGGCATGGCGCATACGAAGTACAGCCCCAAAGGTGTTGGTGCGTGGCCGCAGATGGGCAATTTCGCGAAGAAATTCCAGGGTATGGCCCTTCTTTTGCAAAGGGTATGTTTCGGGATCGGCCGTGCCATAGACTTCAATTTCTTTTGCCTGAAGTTCAACGGCTTGCCCCTGTCCGGGTGATTCTACCAATTGTCCGTTTACCGAAATGCATGAACCGGTGGTAATGAGTTTCATGGTTGTTTCATCAAAGCCGGCCAAATCAACCACTACCTGAATGTTATGTATAATGGAACCATCATTGAGTGCAATGAAGGCAACATTTTTATTACCGCGTTTGGTACGCACCCATCCTTTGAGGTTAACTGTATTTCCAATGCCAATTGATGCCCAGTCGCGCAAAAGATCAGCGATCCGCGTTTTCTTAATTGATTCCATTCTTAATTAATTATTATTGATGACCAATGATTAATTCCTTGTGTTTTCACTTCTTTTTAAGTGGGAGCAAAGTTAGGAAAATTCCTGCATTTTGTAAAAGCTGAAAAACGAAGGGTTAATTCTGGAAATGAATGGAAGAAGCATACAACTGCTTAGATGCCAAATTTTTTATTTAACGTAAATAATAGATAATCAATAAGATATGAATATATTTAAAAATAAATCGACCATTCGACTAAAATAGTCGAATAAATATTTGCTTTTTGCTGAAAGCTGAAATATCTTTGCAGCCGCAATCAGAATACAACATCATGCTTGACAAAGACGAGGTTAAAAACTCCATAATAAGTGTAGCGCGACAAATTTTCAGCCGTTTTGGTTTTAAAAAGACCACTATGGATGAAATTGCCCAGGCTTCTGCCAAGGGGAAGAGCTCCATTTATTATTACTTTTCGAGCAAGGAAGATATTTTTCAGGCGGTGGTGGAAAAGGAAGCTTCCATGCTTAAACGTGAATTACTCGAAGCCATCGAAACAGTGGATGATCCGCAGGAAAAGCTTAAGGTTTATGTACTGGTAAGGATGCGAACGTTTAAGAAACTGGCAAATTATTACGCCGCCATTAAGAGTGAATATCTGGGCCACCTTGATTTTGTGGAGAACATCCGCAAGAAGTACGATGCCGAGGAAATTACCATGGTTGAAAATATCCTGAAAGCCGGCGCCGCAAACCAGGAGTTCAACATTGATAATACCAAACTTGCGGCTGTCGCCATTGTTACGGCAATGAAAGGTCTGGAAATCCCAATGTTCTGGCAAGAAGATATGGAACAGGATATGGAAAAGCGCCTGGATGACCTGATCAATATTCTTTTTTATGGTTTGGTGAAGCGCTAAAATTTTTTGCAAACCATTCGACCATTCGACTGAAACGGTCAAAATATTAATTAATTGATTGAACTGATGCAAATTGCAGTAAAATGATTTGGAAACATAATAAAATTGAAACTAATAAAATGAAAACAAAACGCTTAACCGTGCTTTGGATCTTCGGGCTGCTTTGTACTACAATAGCGGCAAAGGCTCAAATACCAGGCATTTCGCCTGAACTAAAGGAGCTGATTGAACTTTCGGTGAACAAAGACCATAAGGTTATTGAAAAGCAAATTGACCTTGATATTACGCTGTCGCAGCGGCAGGCTGTGCGTAAGACCTATGTTCCAAAACTGGAGCTTGGCGGGAAATATGTTTATGCAAAATCCCATCTTGACGGAGAATTGGGTAACATTACCGGCTTTGAGGGCATTTCAAAACTTCAGGAATTTATGCAGAACCCGGCTTTCCCAACTATGTTCCCGGGCCTTGCCGGAATGACAGAAGAAGTAATGCGCCTTCAGCAATTGATGGCTCAACAGGGAATGTCACTCCCATCATTGAGTAAAGAGATGGATGGCGATTTCTCGGGTAATTATTTCGGACTTGATGCCACTGCAAGCATGGTTTTGTTTAGCGGCGGGCAGGTGCCAAACATCTCCAAAGCACTTTCAGGGAAGGCTAAAGCACAGGAAGCCCTGGCAGACAAAAGTACTACCGATGTGATTGGCGAAGTGATTACGTATTACGATCAACTTGCGTTATTGCGCCAGTCTCAGGTTGTACTGGATGAATCGGCCGAAAGACTGGAAGCTGAAAACAGGTATGCTGTTTCGGCATTAAGTAATGGATTTGCTACCGCATTTGATACGTTGCGGATAGCCGTAGCCAGTGCCAACCTCAATGCCAAACGGGCTGAGTTTGAAGGTAAGCAACAATTGCTGCATCAAAAGTTGGAACAGCTTACCGGGAAGCCGGCAGCAAGCTTTGAAGATCTGCAGCCTGAGCTTGAGCCAATGGTATTCAACCCAAAATCTCAGGATATCAGCCATCGTCCTGAATTTACCGCACTCACTTTTGGTCTTGAAGCACAAAAACATCTGCTCAAAGCGGAACAATCGCATTATCTGCCTAAAATACAGGCTTTGGCATCGGTTCGATATGACAACATATACAATGCAAATGCAACCTTTGAAGCACCGCTGCCCATGGGCATGGACATCAACAAAATGGCTTTGGGCCCAACGTTTATGGCCGGTATAGGATTTAAATGGGAGTTGTTTGACCTTTCTGGTGGCACAGCCAAAGTCAGACAGGCAAAACTTGAAGTAAAGAAAGCGCAGAACTCTCTGGAGGAAGCCCGTGAATTGCTAGAACTTAATCAGGTAAAGTCGACTACCACTTATCAGGCTGCCCTGGAGCAGGTGACATACAAAAACGTTCAGCGTTTAACGGCACTTCGCGCACTGGAACTTGCTCAAAAATCATATAGTGCCGGTATGATTAACATTACTGAAAGGCTGGCTGTAGAAAATGAAGTTCAGCAGGCCGAAATGGAATATCTACAGGCTGTTTTTGCCGAGCGCCAGGCAGCATTGGAGTGCTACAAGGCAACAGGCGACCTTAATCTGGGGAATGTGCTGTGAAATATGTGGAACAAATCTCACGCAATGACGCAATGACGCAACGATATGATAATGGATTTATGTTGTTTTAGTTTATTCTTTGAAATAGCATCCCCTCAAAGCTTATTCAAAATATTGACTAAAAGAAATCTTTGCGTCTCCGCGTCCCTGCCAGCCGGCAGGCTGGTCTGCGTGATAATTTTAATAAAAAATCTTAGTGAAACTTAGTGCCCTAGTGCCTTAGTGGCAGAAAAAATCAATCTTAAAACACAATGAAAACAATTAAAAAAAGAAATTCAGGAATGCTATATGCATTTGTAACCTTTCTGCTGGTTATTGCCGTAGTAAGCTTAGCCGGCTGGATACTGCTAAAACCCGAACCTGAAATGCTTCAGGGTCAAATGGAAGCCACCGAAGTGCGGATTTCGGGCAAGGTGCCGGGACGCATCGAAAAATTCATGGTAACGGAAGGCATGAAGGTAAAACAAGGCGACACGCTGGTTGTGTTCAGCAGTCCCGAGTTGGATGCTAAACTTGCCCAGGCCAATTCAGCTGAGGATGCTGCTGCAGCCCAGAACCAAAAAGCGATCAAAGGTGCCCGTCAGGAACAGATTGTCGGAGCTTACGAAATGTGGCAAAAAGCCGAAGTAGGTGTTTCGCTCGCACAAAAGACTTTTGACCGGGTAAAGAACATGTATGCCGATGGCGTAATCCCAACCCAGAAACGCGATGAAGCTGAAGCGAATCTTCAGGCAGCGATAGCAACGTCCAGGGCGGCTAAATCGCAATACGATATGGCCAATAACGGTGCCGAAAATGAGGACAAACTGTCTGCATCCGCGCTTGTTGGCAGGGCAAAGGGCGCAGTTTCGGAAGTGGAAGCTTACCTTCAGGAAACTGTACTTCTCTCACCTATTGATGGCGAAGTTTCGGACATTTTCCCACAACGTGGTGAATTGGTCGGCTCAGGTGCCCCGGTAATGAATATTGTTGACTTAACCGATCAGTGGGCGGTGTTTAACCTTCGTGAAGATGAACTGGAAAACATCAGCAACGGCAGTGAGTTGGATGCGGTTATTCCGGCCCTTGGTAACAAGTCTGTTCGCTATAAAGTATTCTACATTAAGGCAATGGCCAGTTATGCCACTTTCAAACCGACGAAAAGCAATGGAGGTTTCGATATTAAAACTTTTGAAGTCCATGCACGACCGGTTTCAACGGTAGAAGGACTGTTGCCTGGGATGAGTGTGCTGGTTGAAGATTGGACAAGGGGACAAGGAGCACTTCGACTTCGCTCAGTAACCAATTGAGGGACAAGGGGAGGATAAAAAGTTAAGGACAAAGAGTTTCATTCGGTGGTTGAGCGATGGTTGGTGGGCACTTCGTAAAACCAGGTCGAGGCCATCTGAATTCAACCTCCGACTTCCTTTATGCGGAAGGTTTCGTTCCGATAGCTATCGGAACCGCTCAACCTCCGCAATTAGCATCAAACGAAAGAAAATGAAATCTAAAATAAATCAAATAATCGCCATTTCCCGTCGGGAAGTTTACCGCATGTCATCGCGCTGGCTGTATTTGCTGGCGGTGCTGGTTTTTCCTGTACTTTCCATACTGTTTTTTACTTCAATCATGAAGGATGGCGTGCCTACCCGTTTGCCTATTGCCGTGGTTGATCTTGATCAAACGGTTACTTCGCGCAAGTTTGTCCGGAATATTGATGCAACCCAGGGAACAGCAGTGGTGATGCACCTGAATTCAGAAAATGAAGCCATAAAGGAGTTGCGCAAAACCAATATTTATGGTTTTGTGGTGCTTCCAAAAAACATGCAGGCCGACATCATGACTTCCCGCCAGCCGGTGGTGAGCTATTATTATCAGAACGGCTTCCTGATTGCCGGTGGCCTGGTACAAAATGACCTGACACAGATGCTACATATCCTTGCTGCTGGTATTGACCTGCAAAAGCGCGAAGCCATGGGTCAGTCTGAAGAAACACTTATGGCAAGCGTGCAGCCCATAAAATTTGATGCACATATGCTGTTCAATCCCGAAACCAATTACCCTGTATATGTGACCTCCATTATGCTGCCCATTATGCTTCAGTTGTTTATTCTGATGATCACGGTTTACAGCATTGGTATCGAAATCAAAGAGCGCACCTCGCATGAGTGGCTCAAAATGGCTAACAAATCCATGGTGGTGGCTCTTGCGGGGAAATTACTTCCCTATACGGTCATTTTTATGGTGCTGATGACATTTCAGAACTTATTGCTTTACAGGGTTTTGATGGTGCCGCTAAATGTAAATATGGCCTGGATGATTTTAGCCTCCGGATTATTTGTGCTGGCATATCAGGCCATTGGTGTTTTTTTCGTGGGATTGCTTCCCATGATGAGGCTCTCGTTGAATCTGGCCGGATTTTATGGCATTCTTGCCCTTACTTTGGTTGGATTTTCATTTCCTGCCGAAAGCATGTCTCCGGTGTTTCAGGCCTGGGCAGGTGGTTTCCCGGCAAGGCATTACATGCATATTTTCCAGAATCAGATGCTGGCTGGATTTGAGCCTTACTATGCGTTGAAATCATACATCTTCCTGATGTTGTTCCTGCTGTTGCCGTTTACCATACTGGGGCGGCTGAAATCAGCGCTCATTTATCAGAATTTTATTGAAAATATTCACAGAAATGATGTGCCAGCATGAAAAACAAAAAACCACGCAATGACGCGGAGACGCAAAGTCAGGCAATGGTGGTTTCGACTTCGCTCAACCACCAAGATTTTGGCGCTTGAGCGAAGTCAAAAGCATCCGAAAAATGCGTCTCCACATGAGACAGAAATTAACGTTTTGAATTACAGAAATGAAAAAGCATTTAATACACTTTTCCGGGAATTTTAAGGAAGTTGTTGCAAACACTTTCCGGATTTGGATGCGTGAGTACCAGTTGATATTCAACGATCTCGGGGTATTGATAGTATTATTGATTGTGCCGGTGGTTTATCCGGTGCTCTATTCCTTTATTTACTATCCGGAAGTGGTGCGCGATTTGCCAATTTCGGTGATTGACCTCTCGCATTCACCAGCCAGCCGGGATTTTATCCGAAGTATCAATGCCACACCTGAGTTAAAAACAGTGCATCAGTGCACCAGCATGGATGAAGCCATTGGACAGTTTAAACGTAGAGAAAGCAGCGGCATTGTGGTGATTCCGGAAACCTTCGGCAAAGACATTGCAACCGGACAACAAGCTGTGGTTTCGGTATATGCCGATATGGAATACTTCCTCTATTACAAAGCCATTGTGATGGGGACTGGTTTTGTTTCGATACAAAAAGGGAGCGACATTGAACTGCATCGGCTGATGGCGGGCGGGTATAGTCCCAATCAGGCCGAAGTAGAGGTCAGTCCCTTTCAGTTGAACGGAAATGCCATTGCCAATCCTGCCGGAGGGTTCGCCAGTTATGGAATTCCTGCCGCTTTGATGCTTATCATACAGCAAACCCTGGTAATCGCTATTGGAATTATGGCAGGAACCGCGCGTGAACGCCATCCCGGGGGCAGGCTCGTGCCACATGACCCTCGCAGAATGGGCACACTTCGGTTAGTAGTAGGGAAAAGTGCCGCTTATTTTACCATTTATCTGGCGCTTTGTGTGTATATGCTGGGCGTTATCCCGCAGCTGTTTGGCTACCCGCGCATGGCCTCGCCCGGCGAACTGGTGGCGCTCATCATTCCTTATCTCTTGTCGGCCATTTTTATGGGAATAACGCTGAGCGTGTTTTTTAGAAATCGTGAAACACCTATGTTGCTTTACTTATTCATTTCTTTTCCGTTGCTCTTTCTTTCAGGAATCATCTGGCCGCTTTCAAATATGGGTCAGCTTTGGTTGGTGGTTCGGGAGATTTTCCCATCTTCGAATGCTATGCTGGGCTTCATAAAAATGAATACGCTGGGAGCAAGTATTTCTGAAACACGAAGCGAAATTATGGCTTTGTGGGTGCAGAGTGGAGTTTATTTTCTTACTGCATGCCTGGTTTACCGGAAACAGGTGAAAGTTGCTGAAAAGGGACGAGGGACGACTTGGGACGGGGGACGGCAGCACCCATTCAGCACTGTCACTCTTCTTAAGGGATAAGGAGCACTTTGATAAACACTCAGTGACCATAGGGGAGAAATGGGAACAAGGGGAAGGAGTTCCTAATCACCATGCCTATCGGGACTAATGAAGGCACAAAACGAAGACAAAAACCCAAGAAAAGACGTAAAAACAAATGAATATTGACTAAGAAAGATGGGTAGCAGGATTCCAACGTCCCTCACCCCTTGGTGCCTGAGCTCGGTTGGTGAGCTTTTCGTCGAACCATCGTGGAAGGCCGTCCCTCGCCCCAATTTTTTAACGAAAACAAACAACAAATAACAAACAACAAACAACAAACAAAATGAAAACAAAAACAAAAATGCTTGCTTTACTCATGCTTTCACTTTCCTTCATGAATGGTGCAAATGCACAATTTGCCGTTGGCACCCGCCATGGTATTTCAATGAGTACACTTTCCCAAACAGGAGATTTAACTGATAATGATAAAATGATCGCCACCTACACCGGCGGTTTGTTTGTTACGGTGCCTGTAAAGGGCGATTTCGCCATTCAGCCTGAGCTTAATTATCTGTGCAAAGGCCGCAGCAGCGAAATAACCGAATTCACTACTACGGAATTCAGCAGCCGTTACCATTACCTGCAGGTGCCTGTAATGTTGCGTTACAACTCAAATGTAACCGGCAATGAAAACACTAAGCTTTATTTCACCGCCGGCCCTTACGCTTCGGCCCTGCTGAAATCACAATGCAAACTTAATAACTGCAGCGAGTGGTTGGATGACAACTACGACAATGAAGACAAAGACCCTGACCTTGGTGTAATTTTAGGGATGGGCGTAACATTCCCTGTGAAAAACCTGAAACTTCAGGCCGACCTGAGGTATGATATGGGGCTTTCAAAACTAAACTTCCAACCGGATGATTACCGTACCAAAGCGCTAAGCCTGACGCTGGGAATCATCTTCTAGTAAGAAACTGATGTGGATGGTCAATCCACGCATACTGGTTTTCACGGATTGGAAACCTGCATCAGCATCCGGGACAAGGGCATGAAAATGTTCTGTTCCGGATTTTTTTATATAGTGCGATAGAGGCCTGATGTATATGCAGAAGTCCTTATTTACAAACCTTATTTATCAGCCTTGATGATATCTTATAACCATAAAACTGCGCATTTACAAAACTTGAACAAGCCTGCTCTGTCTCATCCAAACCTGAATAGGCAAGACCTAAATCATAATATATCTCACCTAATCTTTTTTGAGATATATCTTCAATATAATTCAAAGTCCTTATTAAGTGTGTTTTAGCTTTTTCATACTGTTTGCTTTCCAGGTATGCTACTCCGATTTCTGCGGAATAATTAAATAAATTCATTTTTGGGCTAATCACAATGGAGCCATTCGAGGTTAAATCATCTAGAATTATCGAAATTCTGTCCGTATATATGGCAGATTCGATGATTTCGTTCCAAGCCAGAAGCCAGTCTAAATTGATACCTTTTTCAGATTTTTTTAAGTGATTATCAGCTTCTTGTTTCGTTTTGTTAAACGTCATTTTAAGTTGATTAATAGCATCTTCTACATTGCATGTCTTTTGCATAGCACTTTCCAGTTCCTTTCTGTTTTTCTCAAAAGTATCGAAATATAAATTTATGGCTATTTCGCTGTATAAATTCTGAGGCAAAAAGTAATATGAGTTGGATGCATTTAAAAATGTAATTACATTAAAGCCTATTGAATTGTCGCTATTTTGAACCGGGTTTAGGAAATATCCTATTTCCAATTTATAAAGTTCTGAGATGAAATACAAATTATGAACATCATTCATTTTTTCCTCTATAATTCCGGCATTCTTATGATCGTTATTTAAGTCGGAAAAGCTAATATTTTGTTTATTCCATTCAACCAAACCAATAATCAATGGTCTTATCGTTGCATTGGATTTATATATTTGATAGTTTGTAACGTATCCATGGATTTTAAAATAGTTCAAAGACAAGGTATCTTTCAAATCATGAGTATAGACATAATTATTCTCCCAAAAAAGAGAATCAAAAGAGGTGATTATAATTTGTTGATAATCAGATAGCTTATTAAATTTTTCAGTGCTGAGTATTGGGCTAAAATAGGTTTCGTTCAGTTCACTTAATAGAACAAGCATGTTTGTATTTATTTTCCTTTTTTCACCATCACTAAAATTATATTGGAACTCGTATTTTAGATTAATGTAACTGGGTTGATTTGTTTGTTCATTGAATTTATAATCATATTCAATGGTTAGCATGTCAATAGAATGGTCTTTATAAATTGGTTCAATTAACCCATTTATTATATCCGAAACTGTTAGGTGAATGCTTACAATATCCTTTCTTTTATTAAAAATAACGAAACCCGAGAATTGGTCGGATGTTTTTGAATCAAAATTTATTTTAGTTAATTCTTCCGAAAGATTGTTCCTGCTAAGATTATATAGGGTATTGATTTTGTTTTTGTTCAATTGGGTAATAAGTAATGGAATTTTCCCTTTTGGATCATCGAAAAGCTTAAAATTATTTAGAATGGATTCCATTGACAAAGTGAAAAAGTTATTTTCAATGTTTTGTCCAAATCTCCCCATCCTATGGATGTATTCATCAACTCCACCATTTTTTATATAAAGGTTCCCAACACTTTCAATTCTTTCTAAAGGTATGGAATCAATAAATGATGTGAGTAATACATTCGACTTTGACTCAAAAATATCGTTTTTATATCTGTTAAAGGAAAGTACATCATACAATTGATTGACTAAAACTTCCTGATTGCTAGTTGTAACTACTGTAACCCCACTTAAACTTACCATATCAGGAACGAGAAAAATTGTATCCTTATTTGTAATTTGACTTACAATCGTCCTTGATGTCACATAGCCAACATAAGAAATGAACAAACTATCCCTGTTGCTAAAATAAAGGATCTTGCATGAACCATCCATGTTGGAAATAGAACCCCTGTTACTGGTATTGTTGTATATAGTGGCATAGGGTAGAGGTTTATTTGTTTGATGCTCACAAATCTTTACGCTAAGTATTTGCTGACCAAAAAGATTGCAGGAAAAGAAAGTAAGTAGCAAGATTAAAGAATTTCGCATTTTGAATCGTATTAATATTCGTTACTAATGGTAAAGGTTGGCTGCGTATTGCTTTGATTGATTTGGTTTCAGTAGATAATAGTCAAGATTGAGTAAAAATCGATTGGATTATGTTGAATAAAGCGACTGTTAATCAGACAGTCAGATACAAATATACTCACTATATTATTTTATCGCAATTTATATCAATTAAAAAGTCTTTGCAAATCCTTTTTGTCACATCGATTGGTCCGACGAAAAGACTGCGTGCGCAAGCAGACAGGCTTGCCACCAAAAGTTTAGTGCTGCCAAAGCTATGCTTCCAGACTGATAATTACTACTAAGTTTAACGCTGGGAATCATCTTCTAGAAAGAAACTGATGTGGATGGTCAATCCACGCATATTGGTTTTCACGGATTGGAAACCTGCATCAGCATCCGGAACACGAGCATGAAAATGTTCTGTTCCGGACTTTTTTATTGAATGTATTGCATTTGCGATTTTTTCATATCTTTAACAATCAATAAAAGTAGATTCATACAAACAGATACTTTTATGCAAAAAGATAAGCGCCCATTGCTCTATTGCGGTCAGGAATCATTGTATTTTCTGCTTATTATCGCTGCTTTTCTTTTCAATTCAGGCTTTTTGGCCGGACAGAATTCCAACAACACAAGAAAGGCGGATTCGCTGAAAGTGGTAAAACTTAACGAGCGCTTTAGCATCCTCCTCAAGGAAAAACAAACCGACGCTGCCCGGGCAGTTGTTGATTCAGCCTATGTTATTGCTACAAACGCCGGGTTTTACAGGCAAACTGCCAATTGTTATGTAAATTATGCTTTGTTGGAGAAAGCGCTCGATAATACGGATGAGTTAATTCGAAATCTGGAATCCGCTCTTACATGGTACCTTAAAGACAATTATCCTATTGGTGCCGGTAATGCCCATTTTTATATTGGTCAGGCATTGGCAAAAAGTGATAAAGCCAGTGCGCTGCAACATTTCGAAGCCTCGCTTGAATTCAGGACAACAATCCACGACAGTGTGGGCATGGCCAATAATCTGATAAATATTGGCTCAATAAACTATATGTTAGGCAATTATAGTAAGGCCAACGATGCTTTTTATCATGCCTTGAACCTTGCCGGACCAATGCATAATGATGGTCTCAAGGCTATTGCACTGAACAATCTTTGCAATATTCACAATAAGCTTAAAAATTATTCCCTTTCCCTAGATTATCTTCAAAAGGCCCTTGAGATACACCGCAAGTCGGGCAACCGGCAAAAGCAAGCGCAGGTTATGTCAAATTTTGGTAATACCTATTATGAAAAAGGTGATTACAAGCAGGCCAGAAAATCATTTGAGGAAGCGCTGTCTATTCAGAAAGAGTTTAAAGACAATGAGGATGCTCTTCTCCATATTTATATTAACCTCGGCATGGTTTTTAAATCGGAAGGAGATACTGTATCAGCCGTTAATATACTGAAGAAAAGTCTGATATTAGCCAGGAAAAGCGGGCTAAAGGACCACGAGTCTGTTATATTGAATAACCTGGGCTCATTCAGTCTTGAAAAAGATAACACTGAATCATTAGAGCTACTTCTCGAAAGCCTCAAAGCATCTACAAATTCAGGAAACCGCAGAATGATCCTCTCCAATTACGATAATCTGCAACAGTATTATAACAATAAGAAGGATTATAAAACGGCTTACAGTTTCGCGGAGAAATACCAGGCACTGAACGATTCCCTTTACAACGAGGAGATCGCGGAAACAATCATTGAGTTACAGACCAAATACGAAACTGCTGAAAAAGAGAAAGAATTGGTATTGATGAGCAAGGAAAAACTTGCCCGTGAACTTGAATTGAGCCGGGCCAACATGCAGAAATACGGCATGGTGGGCATTTCCTTGCTGCTACTATTATTGCTGGGCGCGCTTTACAGCCGTTTTCTTATCAAGAGGCGCAATCAGTTGCAACTTACTGCCGTGAATGAAAAACTGAATGAATTGAATAAAACAAAGGATAAGCTTTTCTCCATCGTGTCGCACGACCTGAAAAATTCCATGTCCGGGTTTTCAAGTATTGTGAATACCATCAACCGGAAATACGACGACTTTACAACGGAAGAGATTAAATATTATATTTGTGAAATCACCACATCGGCCTATGCCATGAAAGGCCTGCTCCGCAATTTGCTTGATTGGTCGAGGTCGCAGCAGAACCTGATAAAGATTTGTCCATCTGAAATTAATGTCCCACTTTTGGTGAATGAATGTGTTGCTCAGGTGCGGCAGGAAATCAGGCAGAAAGGGATTGAACTGAAGCAGGAAATTGATGAAAACCTTATTCTTTACAGCGATCAGAATGTGGTGAATGCCGTTATCCGGAATGTATTGGTGAATGCCGTAAAATACAGCTATGAAGGTGGTATCATCGAAATTGAAGCAGCACGCAACAATGGAAGGGTGGAGGTTTTAATCCGGGATCATGGCCTAGGTATGGACGAAGAGGAGTTGAGCCACATAATGAAGCCCAATACGTATGTAAAGAGCAAACCGGGTGCAGCAGGCGAAAAAGGCGCTGGTCTGGGGCTGATGCTCACAAAGGAGTTGTTGGAGAAAGTATCGGGTGAAGTGAACGTATCAAGCGAAAAGGGGAAAGGCAGCAGTTTTCGCATACTGTTTCCTGATCTGGTAAAAGAAGAAGTTGGTGAAGAAGTAAATATTTAATCTAAAACCTATGCCAATAAAAGTTGCCGTTGTTGACGATCACCGCATTATTCGCGATGGGGTAAAAGCCATACTTGCCGGAAACCCTGACATTGAACTGATATTTGAGGCCGCATCCGGAGCCGAACTAAAGGCGATTGCCGACAATATCCGACCTGACCTGGTGTTGCTCGACATCGGTTTGCCCGATACATCTGGCATTGAGCTGATCCCGTTTATCAAGGAAAAGCTGAACAGCTGGGTTATGATCCTTACTGCTGAAATGGAGGAAGACATTATTTGCAATGCGGTGGAAAAAGGTGCGGATGGTTTTATGAATAAAGATTGCTCGGGCGATGAACTGCTTACGGCCATTCAAACCATTATGGATGGGGAGGCCTACTTTGGAAGGAATTTGTCGTCCATTGTTTACCGAAGCTTTAAGAAAAAGATCAATGATCTAAATAATGTTCATAACATGCCGGTACTCACCGACCGCGAACGTCAGATTATTCAGGAACTTTCAGATGGACTTAGCTTCAAGGAAATTGGCAATAAGCTGTTTATCAGTCCGCGCACGGTTGAAAATCATAAAAACAATATTTTAGAGAAACTGGAGCTAAAAAATACCATCGAGCTGGTGAAATATGCCATAAAGCATAAGATTATTGTATTGGAGTGAGTAGGTAAGAGCCTCCACAATATTGCCACTAAGCGATGCACTGAGATTCTACCAATGACATCTTTTGTAATCAACTGACAATCAGGATGTGCTGGCGCGCGTTTCCGAACGCGTGCCTGAGTACTATTTGCTTTTGTCATCTCCACTTTAAGGCCCTTATTCCCGGGGCTAAATTCTCGAAGTGACACAAAGGCACCAAGATACACAAAGTTAAATATTTCAAATTGTGCTTCTTAATGCCTTCGTGGCAATATCATTCCTAATTTTTCTAATGTATCCCCAGCCTTTCAGCTTCCACGGGTTCTTGTTTTTTAAGCAGCTCGAATTGAGCGTATTGGGTAATAATATTTATGCTGTTTAACAATGTGGCCAGCTCAGGATCTTCCTTGGCATAATGCATCCTGGCTTCGTTGCCGACCCTCATCCAGGCAGGATTGCGCGAAATATTGAAGATTTTCGCAGACAATTGATCCGAACTCGTTTGCTGGTCGGCTTCGCTCCATTCGGCCCTCATTTTCCCAAAGGAAGTAAACTTTTCGATGGCCAATGATTTTATTGCCTTAGCATCTTCTTTCAGTTTGGGCGTATAGGCAGGCATTTGCCCGAGCAGCACGTCCAACTGGTTGTAGCTATCTTCATAGACGGCATACACCTCACCTGCCCATTCAAGGGTGCTTAGTTTCTTCATTTTTTGATCTGATTTTGTGTTGGTTTGACCATTGTTACATCCGGCAAACAGGATGACCATTGTTGCCAGTAAGAATAATTGTTTCATGTAGTACTCCTTCTTTTAAGTGGATGAATAATTCCGATAAGCAAACCTACAACCATAATTACCATTACGGAATGGGTGATTCTCCCTATATCGAATGAGGAAAAACAATCATTTTATATCCATTTGTTGTGATTTTGTAAAATTCAGCCTTAAATTAGCCCGGAAATTCTACCTGTATGATAGTCAGAACTACTCTTCTTACCCTATTGCTGTTCTTTGTTGTGAGTAACATCCACGCACAATGGGAGCCACAAACGGTCATAAACCAGCGCACCATTGACAATGGTTATGTTTCAGATGCAGATGGAAATCTGGATGCAGCGGAAATTGAGGAACTTAACCTGATTTTACAGCAGACAGAAAAGGAAACCGGGGCGCAGTTTGCTATTGTAGTGCTGAATGAAATCAGCGATAAGTGGGAAATTATGGGTTTTGGGGTTGAGCTGTTCAAGAACTGGGGCATTGGTCAGAAGGAGACGGATAAAGGCTTGCTGTTGCTCATTGTGAAAAACACGCGCGATTGGCGGTTTTTCAGTGGTTATGGGCTGGAAGGGACTTTGCCCGATGCCTTGCTGAACAAGCTTGGGCACACCTATATTGTTCCGGCTTTTCAGGCGGAGAACTATGGTAAAGGGCTGATAGATGTATCCAATCAAATCAACAGGATTCTCACCGATAAAAATGTTGTGGAAGCCTCACGTTATGCTATGCATTATGAACCCTGGTGGGATACTTTTCAGGTGATTCTTTGGATTGCCTGGTTCGCCATAATGGGAATTGCCTTTTACGCGATGCAAAAAAAACGTAAAAAGCAACCCAAAGCCGTCAAGGCGGTAAGTCCATTCAAAGCTGAGAAAAAAGTCACCGATATGGTGGTGCTTGTTCCTGATAAGGCCACGAAAGTCAAAATTTGGGGTAACGACAAAGCGGCTAAATTTTTGTCGGTTTTCGGGATGGCAGGCATAGTGCCGGGCCTGGCTTCCTATTATAGCGATGTATTCAGCAATCCTGTGGGAAATGCTTTTTTCGGATTGTACATTTATCTGTTCGCACTTTCGGGCATCGTTCAATACCGGTTGAACCGGAATGCAAAGCGCCTCTCACCGGACGGGCCTTCAAGCTTTCTTACGCTTACCGAAGCCAATAAATTAATGGTTCTACGGATGATATTTTTTCCAATAGTTTTTCTGCCGTATTTCTACTTTTATAAAAAGAAATTGAATCGCCTGAAGGAAGGAAAAATTACCTGCCGCCAATGTAATCTGGATGCATTTCCAGTGCCCCGCGCTAATTACGGACAGCACCTGAACCAGGCCGAAATGCTGGAAATCAAACTTAAAAGCCGGGATCCCCGGTTTTATCAATGTGCCAATAAGCACCTCACCAAGATCATGTTTGTCGGCAAAAAGGCCACCATTTTCCGGACGTGCCAAAAGTGCCACACCTTAACCATGTCCAAAACCAGCGAAACCACCGTTCGGGCGGCTACCTATTCTGCTTCCGGTAGTGGCGAGCGTGAATTTACCTGTAAAAACTGCAGTGCCAAAATGATTGCACCATTTGTCATTCCCATGAAACAGCGAAGCTCTTCTAGTTCAGGATCAGGTTCTTCCGGTTCAGGCGGCGGGTCGTGGGGTGGCGGAAGTACTGGTGGTGGTGGAGCTGGGGGGAAGTGGTGAAATCGATAAATCCTGCCGCTAAACGGGGAATAAATAGATCAACTTATATCAATTAATTGCGCTCTAATTTTTATCAATATTTAAGTGTAAGTGCAAAAGACCTATGATGATTCTGATCTCTATTTTATGGTAGTTCAAACATTCGTTTGATTTTAGCACTTATCTCAGCTTCTAAGTTATGATTGATTGCGCCGAGGCGTCTCTTTATAAATGACTTAGGAATTGTTACCACTTTGTGAATTTTGATTATAGAGTCAATGTGTAGGCCTGTCCCTATCGCAGAAATGGAGTTTTTTCTAATAATGACTTCACTATCTGATATATCCGAAGATACCTTACTTGATATGAAGGCAATAATTACATGATCAAATTTGCCTATTTCATTGGTGAGGCATAGTGCAGGTCTGACTTTAGTTGCAGAAAAGTCATCAAAAGGGAAAGGGACCAGTACGATAGAATTTTTAATCATTAACTGGCTCCCCATCTGTTAAAGAATAAACATTTTCACCTTCTTCTGCCAGAAAATCAAAAGCAGGATTATTTGAAACAGAAGTTAGCCAATTCGCTTCTTCATCTTTTTCATCTTCATCTTCGAAAAGTAACAATATCCTGACTTTGCTGTCAGGCCTGTTAAGCGGATAATTGATCTTTAAATGCCCTTTTTTGTCGGTCTTTGAAATAATTTCAATTGCTTTCATTTTACTTGTTTTACCAGAAAACTTGCCATCTTTTCATTTAAAACAAAGATACGATAAATGCACGTAGGTGGAATACTTTATGAATAAGGATTACAAACCGATGGAAAGAATAATTGAGCTTATTTTTTAAGTCTCTTTTTTACTTTTTCATAGATTTCTCTCACGGTTTTTTCAGTTATATTAATGTTTTCAATTCTAAAGGATGCAATCATGGATTTAATGATGTTTTCTGTCATCATTTTATTGTCAATGGTTGTTGTATCCCTTTCCGATATTTTCATATTTTAAGATAAGGTTTTTTGGTTGAATAGACAATGTGTCGAAGCGAAATATTGACTTCGGTTAACAATCCAATTAACTGGTTTCGGGGAAAATAGTCAAACGTATTAGATTACTATAATGTATAAATCAAACATAGGAAATGGGGGATAATCGCCCGCAAAATGTCAGACAAGTACTTTGTGCCCTGTTTTGTCGTAAATCATTATTTTGGAAGAATCAATACTTTTTCGCAAATAAGGATTTCGAATAGAGGAGTTGGTGAGCAAATCAACTTTTCGTTGGAAGAAAACTTCAAAATTATCCCACAATGAAATTAATTTTTCGCCTCTTTCCAGCGGATCAGTAGTTTCAATTTCTACCAATAAGTTAATATCACTTTTATCAGCGTCAAATCTATCCGAAACCGATGAACCAAAGGCATATAGGTATTTTACCTTATGCGTTTGACACAGCGAAATAAATTCATTTAGCCGTTTGGATATCTCATCTTTCATAAACATATTCCAAAAGTACAAATTTTTGCAATGCAGATCTGATTAGTTTTTGAAGGTGTTTTTAAAAAATAAAGCAAAGTCATCGAATTTTTAATCATTCAATGGCTCTCCATCAGTTATAGAATATATATTCTTAACTTCCTCTGCCAGGAAATCAAAAGCAGGATTATTTGAAACAGAAGTCAGCCAATTGGCTTCTTCACCTTTTTCATCTTCATCTTCGACAAGTAAGAATATCCTGCCTTTGCTGTCAGGTTTGTTGAGCGGATAATTGATCTTTAAATGCCCTTTTTTGTCGGTCTTTGAAATAATTTCAATTGCTTTCATTTTACTTTTTTTACCAGAAAACATGCCATCCTTTCATTCAACACAAAGATACGATTAATGCATATCGGTGGAAGATTTTAGAATAAAGATCGAATACAACATATAGTGCCGTATAAAGCACTATTTTACTATTATTCATGCATTTTGCTCTAAAGTAAATGGTATAGTGCAGTATAAAGCACTATTATAAAACTGTAGCTATTATATTATCTGTACTTTTTCTTGGCTCAAACATGTCTTTTTAATAAGCCTTTGTGAATCTACTGCCTTCGAGTCTTTGTGGCCCCGTTCGTTAAATCCCCCATCCATTTTGAGGGATTCAACTCACCTCACCTGTCATGGTGTGGAGGTAATTTAGCAGCATCAACTCACTGCTATCTACTACACTTCCTATTGAGGCATCCCCCGCCTGTAAATTGAGGGCTTAAATTACTGAAAGAGCAACAGTTAACCCAAATACAAACCAAAAAAACAAAAGCCATGAACCAGTTTTACAACATTTTGTATTCAATACAGCGACTCTTAAATCTACCCAGCACCTTTCGCAACACCGCGCGCACCATTAAGCGCGAAACAGACAATGTTTCAAAAATGATAAAGCCTAAAGACAAGGCGGAGAAGCCAGAAGAAAAGAAATAGGAAAACCCCAAAAAAAGCAGCAATGGAAGACCCTAAAAGATTGGTGCAGGAAGCCTCAGGCTATCTGCGCAAAGCGGAAAGCAGCATGTTTGGTGGCAAAAACCAGGATGCGGTGGAGCTATTGAAAAAAGCAAATGAAGGTGCAACTCAGGCAGCACAGCAAATTCCTGATGATTTTCAGGTAAAGTCGCTGTTGCAGAAGATTGAAAAGCTGCGCAAAGACCTGGAGCGCAAAGGTATAGCCACCCGCCCCGACAGTGGAGGAAGTTTGCCCTTTGAGGTTGAAGCTCAACTGGGTCACATTCGCGAAAGCATACTATCCAAAGATCTTGAACGGGCCAGAAGAGAACTTGATAATTATTATTCAAGATTTGCCGGGCCTTATTCTGACATTCCACAGATTAAGGAGATGCAGTTCCAAATACAATTTCTTGAAAAAGATGCTGAAGCAGCCCGCGCACGCAAAGAGGCCGAACAAAAAGCCAATGCAGCATCGCTTGAGCAGCATGAAGCGCTCTGCAGGGAATGGGAGAATACATTCAGGAAGATTCCTTGTTTCGATGGATTGGCCATGAATGTACCAGGCTTGTTGGATCAAAAACAAGCTTTTGGTCTGGCAATCAGTACGATGGATGATTACAATAAGGTGAATTTTACGGCTCAACAGTCCATTACACTCGAAGGCTTTGTCAATGATGTGAAACATCGGATGCAGCAGTTTGAATCAAACTTGTCTGCTTCGACCGGGGCTATAGCCGATGAGGTCAACGCCTCCATTCAAAATCATATTGATGTGCTGAATAAGGACACAGCCTGGGTGAGTGCTTTGGAGCAAAAGCCTCAGTTTGTTGGTAAAAATGAGATGGAAGCCCTTGCGCAACGCATTGAGGAGATCAGCCCATTGTTTGACGAATCTACAGCCCTATTGCAAAAACTCCGTCATACCTTTGGATTACTTACAACTTTGAATGATGACCGTAAAGCAGCGAGGAGCAAGCGTATTACCATGCGGCCTTCAATTGTTGACGGTGCCGAAGGCGGGGAAGCCATCAATGCAGCCCGCGCCGCATTGCTGAATAGCTATCCAGCAGCCACCATCATCTCCGGAGCGGTGGTAAAACCCTGGGAAAGCAAGCACACCGAAGGCTGGCTCGACAATACCCGGACACAATGGGTGGTAAAAAATACCCTAGAAACAGTCGTGGAGTTGGCAGCAAAGCTCAACGATTTGAATTTCAGCTTGTTTGCCATGCATGTAGAGAAGGTGGTAAACCTGGACGGAACATTCGGCAGGGTGGTAAGCCACATCCTTTTTGAAGAGCAGATGGCTGAAGAAAACATTGCAGTCGTATGAACACCCTGACCTCCACCGATTGGGCAGCAGAATACAAATCGCTGGACCTGGATGTGCTCAAACGCATCAATAAATGGATGACAGTGGCCATCCCCGTGGTAGGTGCTTTACCTGTTGCTGCTGCTTTTTTGGTATTCAGGCATCAACCCGGGGTTGGCTTAATTAGGAGATATTCCAACTTATTCTTTCGATTTGAAAATGAAAAAAAATATAATCAAGTTAAACCTAAAGTAGCAGCCATGAAAAAAAACATCATCATTATCGGGGCAATGGCCCTGATGCTGGCACTGGCCATGCCATTGTCGGCACAAATCGGGAACCTCAAGAATGTTAAAAAGAATGTTCCCGGTACCAAACAAGTAACCGAAACCGTGAAGAAAACCGCTTCGTCGGAGAAATCGGAAGAACCCAAAGCCGAAGCTTCTACCAAAACTTCGGAGAAAACATCGGCCACAGCAACGCCACCCGAAAGTAAATCGGCCTTATATGTTTCCATCACTTCGGGCAAGAACCAAAACGATGGCAGCAAGGAATCGCCGCTGAAAAACATTGATAAAGCCATAACCGTTGCCCAGCCCGGTGGAGAAATCAGGGTTGCAGGTGGCGTTTATATGGGAACGCTCAGTGTTGGCTTTATCGAAAGCGACAAACCAGTGAAAATCTACGGAAGTTTTGACGAAACCTTTACCGCTCAGGACATCGCGACCCACCCCACGGTGATTCAGCCCAGCAATGAAAGTGCACGTTCTACCCGCAAGGCAGTGTTTAAATTTACCAAAGACGTAAAAGGCACCGTAATTGATCACCTGCTGTTTGATGGTGGCGAGCGCAATGCCTATCATGCCGATGAAGGTATGGTTGAAGGCGTGGAAGGTGGACGGATGTTGCCCGAAACAGAAAGACCGAAAGATGGCAATTCTACCGTACACGAGCCTTTGCTGCAATTTATGAGTGCAACTACCGGTGGCGATGTAACGGTACAAAATTGCATTTTTGTGAATGGCGCCAGTTTTGCCCTGCAGGCCGGCCATCGTAGCGGCAAATTCACCGTTAAGAACAATGTCTTTATCGCCAACAAAATGGCTGCCATAGAAATCTACGGAACCTGCGCGAGCACTGCTGGTCCAAAAACCATGGCACTTTGTGGAGAGGTGGAGGTTGCCAACAATACCATCCTCTTTACCTGGAGCCGCACCAAGGATTTCCTGGATATGGGCTACGGCGTGCGCATTATGACCAAGCTCGACTACAATATCCACAACAACATCATTGGTGGAAGTATCCTGGCCGCCATCGACCACACCCGTTTCAATAAAAATGAGTGGATAAAGGTGGACAATAACATCTTTTTTGTCAACAAAGACAAGGATTTTCATTACAGTCCGGCAAGCAACACTCGCCTGAGGATAGATGCCGCTGATTTTGGTGACATTGAAATTGCCAGCGTTGAAGGCAACAAAAACGAAATCCCCTCCGGCCTGAAAGTGAACAAAGCATACTTAGGTGGCTATCTGAATGCACGTTACAGCGAACAGGCCGATTTCGACCGCAACTCGCAAGCAAATCAGTGGCGCTCGGCCATGGGAATGAACATGCAGGGCACCATTTCATCAAGTGTTACCATGTTTGGCAACAAATACCCGTGGCGCGAAGCCAGCAATTTGTTTGGCAACGTGAGTGGGTATGGAGCCCAGTAAAAACATTTAACACACACAACCATGAAAACTTTTTTATTCACTGCAATACTTTTACTCCTTATGGAAAACATTCAAGCTCAGAACGAGGGTAAAATCATTTTTTCAAAGGACCCGATTGATCCTGCTCAACCCTCGGCCATGGCGGATCAGTTTAAGGCTGGTGACCATATTTATGCCGTGGCCTTTCTGCCCAAAACCATCAGTGAATTTTATAAAAATTCAGGCGAAAAAGGCAAGGTTAACCTCGAAGTCTTTATCTATATCCTCAAGCCACCTTTGTATGCCTATCAGCAGGACGACCGTGAAGAGCAGCTCATTTACTGTGATATGTTTGTTAAAGGAAGCCTAAAGGAGAACAAATACCTTGTGATTGACCTTGTGCCTGATCCAAAAACAACACAAGCTTACAAAACTCCGGATATTATTTACAAAGAGTTTGGTAAGAAATTCGACGGGCCCGCAAAATTCGCCGAAGCGCTTTCACAACTTGAAGCCGGTGACAACAAGCTGAAAATTGTGCTGAATGTCAATTACGACGTTGCAGCGGAAGGGACGCTAACCATATCTGGCGATGGGTTTGATGGCTATAAGCAAATGGCGCAAGACCTGAACAGTGTTGCTGCAAATGCAGGTGCTGAAAGCGAGCAGATGCCAGAAGCATTGATGCACGATGCAAATGCTGAAGCACAGATGCTGGCGGCCCTGAAGAAGTCAAACGACTGGAACAGTGGCTGGTTTAAAGCTACTGAAGTAGTGAAACTGGTAATATCTGATCCTGAATGGTATGTGCGTCGCCACGAAATTTCGGGGGCCATTCTGCACCGCTATATCCGGGCAGCCGTTGCCATGAAATCGGAGGATGGCACTTGCGGTTACCGCTTCATCACCTATCAGGAAGATTACATCGGTGGGAAATTCCAACCCATGAAGTATGATGGCGCCAGCGACCGCCATGCCATCAACTGCAACAACATTAAGTAGTCTTTTAATCCTTGCAGGAATAAAGTTCTTTACTTATTGAAATGATTGAGAAATGGCCGGCACCAGATATGGGGAATATTCACTATAAAGGAACGGGGTTTTCCCCGGTGCCAGCTATTTTTCATAAGATCCTGAAACATCCACCCATTCAAAAAAAACAAAACCATGAAAACACCTTATTTCTTAATTTTATTCTCCCTGTTGTTTGTTGTTATGCTCTCGTCATGTAAAAAAGATGGAGACGACGACCTGAAACCCCAAGATCCAATCGGTGAGATTGTCCCAGCCGACAATGACCCTGTGATTGGAACCGTCACCGGCGAAATCAGTGAAATAGTTTTCACCGAAAGCCTGTCAACCTCCACCGTAGTTTTTAACCGCCTTCCACACTCGTTGGGTAAATTTCTGGAGCTTCGCAACCAGGTGGCCCATACGCCACAGGGCGCTGCTGCCATGATGGTTGTAGCCATTAACATTTACAAGCAATACCCGGTGGAAGGCATGAAATGCCTCACGGCCAATTGCACCAATCCATTGGTGGTTCCGGCTACCAATAACGCGGGTGCTTATGAAGGTTATGTGATGGGCAATACTTCTGAACTTCAGCGCAAGCTAAAGGACTATCCTCATCTGCCCAATGTTTATTTTTCGGGGGCTTCACCGGCCAATCAATACATACCTGATGGCCCGCCATTTACTATGGAACTGGCTACGAACTTATACAGCTATCAAAGTTCAACCGATGGCAGTACACGCATCAAACTCTTTGTCAGCACACTTGGCGCTGATTCACCGCGACCAATAGTGGTGCGTAAAATCGGTGATTTGTATATGGTAACAGAGTACAGCTCACTTTACCTGGCGCCCAAACCAATAATGCCTTAAAATCAATTAAAAAACCAACCCATTCATTAACCTTCAAAAACCCAACAACCATGAAAACATTTATTCTGACTCTCGGAGTTATCCTCATCACCGCCTTCAGCCTTCAGGCCCAAGGATTGGAAAAGTTTGTGGAAAAAAACAAGAACCGTGCAGTCCGCAAAACCGAAATGCACGCTGACCGCAAGATTGACAAAGGTATGAACAAGAGCTTAGACGCAGCCGACAAAGGTGCCACCAAAGCTGTGAAGGGCGATCCTCAGAAAAAAGAAGCCCGCCGCAGTAAAAAAGACGCTAAAAAAGAAGAAGCCGAACAGAAGGAAGACTAGGCAACCATTTTCAACTGGTTGATTTATTAAAATTCCAGTTATTCAATTAAAATTCCAGATTATGAAAACAAATTTAAAATTCATCTTTGCCTTGCTCTTCCTGTCTTTTAGTATTGCTGGTGCATTTGCACAAAACCTCCACCAAAGTATAAATGGTGGCGGTGGGGATGCTACCGGGGCAGGAGGCACGGTAAGCTATTCTGCGGGGCAGGCGTTTTATATGGATGCCACTGGAAGCAGTGGTTCCATCTCCCCAGGGGTGCAGCAACCTTATGAAATATCAGTAGTAACTGCCATTGAAGATACTGAAGACATCAGCCTTGCCATTGAAGCGTTCCCCAATCCAACCAATAGCTTTTTGCTGTTGAGGATTTCAGGAAACCGCACCGAACCATTGAGCTATCAGCTTTATGATTTGTTTGGCAAACTTTTGCTTAGCGAAAGAATTGTGGACTTAGCAACTCCCATTGATATGAGTGGTCTCGCGAAAGCCACCTACCTGCTAAGGGTTATTTCAGCCAATAGAGAATTTAAAACTTTCAAAATCATAAAAAATTAAAATCATGAAAAAAATCTACTTTATACTGGCGGGGTTAATGTTAAGTGTCCTTACTTACGCCCAGGCACCGCAGCGCTTGAGTTATCAGGCGGTGGTGAGAGATGCCAACACTGAACTGGTTGTTGATCAACAAGTCAGGTTGAGGCTTAGCATTTTGATTTCACCCACTGCCACTACTTCACTTTGGCAGGAAGTTCAAACCATCAAAACCAACGAAAATGGTTTGGTCAGCCTTCAGTTGGGACAGGTAACCGCCTTGCCCGCCAATATTTTTCTGAACAATGGAACACTTTACCTGAAAACCGAGGTTGATCCCAATGGTAGTGGAACCTACACCATTTCCGGTACCAGTCAGTTGTTGAGTGTGCCCTATGCCATGTATGCCAAAGATGTGCAAAATAAGGACGATGCAGATGCGAATCCAACCAATGAGATACAAACCCTCAGCATCAGCGGCACCAATCTTACCTTGTCCAATGGCGGAGGCACTGTAACCCTGCCGAGCAGTGGCGGAGGAGGTGATAACTGGGGCACACAGGTTGTAGTTTCTAACGCCAGCCTTGACGGTGAGGGTACGCCCGCCGCACCGCTTAAACTTGCACAGCAATCTGCCTCCAATGGTCAGGTGCTGAAATGGAATGGTACTAACTGGTTGCCTGCAACCGATGAAACCGGATCGGGAGGTGCTACACCTACCGGGCCTGCCGGTGGCGACCTGGATGGCACGTATCCCAATCCAACCATTGGTTCTGGTAAGGTAACTTCAGCAAAAATTGCTGTAAATGCCATTACTGTGGATAAAATTGCCGATGCTTCGGTAACTTCTGATAAACTGGCCACTCAAAGTGTAACCGGTACTAAAATTGCCCAACAGGCTGCATTCACCGGAGAGGTGCTCAAATGGAACGGAACAACCTGGGCTCCCGGTACCGATGAAACGGGCGGTGGAGGGGGAGGTACACCAACCGGTCCTGCCGGTGGCGACCTTTCGGGAACTTATCCAAATCCAAACGTTGGTGATGCAAAAATAACTACCGCCAAATTGGCCAATTCGGCGGTTAACACCGATAAACTGGGAAATGGAGCCGTTACAGGAACTAAAATTGCCCAGGCATCGGCAACTAACGGTCAGGTACTTAAGTGGAACGGAACCACCTGGGCACCGGCACCCGATGAAATGGGAAGTGGAGGAAGTAACCCAACCGGCCCCGCCGGTGGTGACCTTTCGGGAACTTATCCAAATCCAAGCGTAGGTGATGCAAAAATAACCACAGCTAAGTTAGCCAACTCGGCGGTTACCGGTGCCAAAATTGCACAGGCCTCAGCCACAACCGGGCAGGTGCTCAAATGGAACGGAACCACCTGGGCGCCAGGATCCGATGAAGTTGGAAGTGGCGGTTCATCACAATGGACAACCAATGGGAACAATATCTACTATAATACAGGTAATGTGGGTATAGGAACAACAAATCCAACCACCAAACTTGAAGTCGCAGGAACAGGTGATCAATATTTGACGGTTACCTCTTCGAACGCGAATAGAACAGGTGTCGATTTAATGCGAACCGGTAATGATAACATTGACTGGACCGTGCGTAACTATTCAGGTAGCTTGTATTTTGGTTATTCAAATGATGATTTGGCAACCGTTACAAATGCAATGGTTATACGCGGTATTCCTGCCGGAAAGATTGGAATTGGCGTTGAAACCCCTACTGAACTTCTTGATGTTAACGGGAATATCCGGCTTAGGGATAACGCATCCATAGGAACATGGACAAACAATTCTTTATCGATTATGACCAATAGTTTAGCCCGAATTACAGTGAAAGGTGATGGAAAAGTTGGCTTTGGTACTGCATCTCCAATAGGATTGTTAAGCGTGGAAGGGGGTGGCGCAGGATTAAGCTATCCCGCCCTCCGGGTTTCTAATACCCATGTAGGAGGTATAGCATTGTATGCAGCAGCCAACAGTACTGATGCAGCCATGGTTGTTACCCAAAGCGGCGCAGGAATGATTGCCAGGTTCTTTGATGGCGGTAGTTCCGATGTGGCGAGGATTGATAATGGCGGCGGTGCAAATAAGGGAGTAATCAGGCTTTTTGGAAGCAATACATCTTCAAGTTTTGGCGGGTTCCTATCAGGTGATAATAGCTTTGGTCTCGTTATGGGGCATCACCATACTGGCATGGCCTATGCAATTGTCAATGCCTATCGCCCAACTGTTTCAACATCCAGCTTTGCACCTTATCTGGATAATACAACTTCCCTTGGCGGTGCAACATACCGATGGATTGCTGTGTATGCAGTGAATGGTACCATTCAGACTTCCGACAGGAATAAGAAAGAAAATATCAGGACCATCTCTTATGGACTTGATGCTTTGATGAACTTAAAACCGGTTAGTTTCCGCTGGAAAGACAATGCCTGCAGAGTAGGTACGGGAAACAGTCTGGGCTTTATAGCTCAGGATTTGGAGCAAATTATACCTGATGCTGTTGTTCATTCATACACCTCTGATGAGGAAATCCGGAATGCCCGGGAAGTGAAAGGCATTGAACTTGATCGTGAATCATACGGCGTGAAATACACTGAATTGATTCCTGTTCTGGTAAAAGCCATTCAGGAGCAACAAGCCCTGATTGAAAAAATGCAACAACAAATCAATGATTTGAAAGTGGAAAACAGGAAATAACGGAAGTTCTGTTTCCCCTGTTGTTTGATTGGTTTAAGAGCGTTTTATTTCCTTGCCCACACAAGGAAATAAAACGCTCTTGTTTCTGAAGTGCCTAATCCGATTTAATTCAGGAAATTAGCGTCTTAATTCTTGATAATTTTATTGATTATCGTATTTTAAAATATCCTCACTCACATAATCTAGTTGAATGTTTGCCTGACGGAACATTTCTTCGGATTCGGTGGCGGAATGATATTTTTTTTCGCAAACTACCCGCTCAATACCACAATTGATGATAAGCATGGCGCAGGTGCGGCAGGGAGTCATGCGGCAATAAAGCGTGGCGCCTTCCAGGGCAATCCCCAGGCGGGCTGCCTGGCAAATGGCATTTTGTTCGGCATGGACCGTGCGCACACAATGGTTGGTAACCTTGCCATCCTCGTGGGTAAGTTGTTTGAACAAATGTCCGACCTCATCACAGTGGGGGAGGCCAATGGGCGAACCAACATAACCGGTTACGAGAATTTGCTTGTTGCGGGCAATAACGCAGCCGCTTCGTCCGCGATCACAGGTGGCACGCTTGGCAATGGTGTTGGCCACTTCCATGAAGTACTCATCCCAAGTGGGACGGATGTATTTATTGTCTTCCATAGTGTGATGTTTATCAGATGTAACCTATTAAGTCTGGTGCCTGAGCGAAGTCGAAGGCCGACTTGTTAGGTTTTCTTTGGAGGTTTTTAAAAAATATAATAAAAAGACCTAACAGGTTTGGCCTTCGAGAGCCTCAGGCACCAAACCTGGTAGGTCAAGCAAAGATACTTTCTTTTGCTCCCTCATTTCTCAAAAAATATCCTTCAAAAAATATTTTTCACTTTTTACTTGACAAACTAATGGTTTAGTTGTATATTTGTATCTCCAAATAACTAATCGATTAGTTGAATTTAATTTCCTGTAATATGAAAGAACTTACAAAGGCCGAAGAACAAATCATGCAAATACTCTGGCGTATTGGCAAGGGTTATGTAAATGATGTGCTTGAATATTTTCCGGAACCTAAGCCGGCCTACAATACCGTTTCAACCTTCATCCGCATCCTGGAAAAGAAAGGGGTGGTGGATTATGAGGTTTTTGGGAAAGCTCATCGGTATTACCCTTTGATAAGCAAGAAGGAATATACGCGCTTCACCATGAAGCAGATGCTCAGTGGTTACTTCAGTAACTCCTACAAGCAGATGGTTTCCTTTTTTGCCAACGAGAATGATCTTTCCTTAAAAGAAATGGAGGAAATCAGACAGTTGATGGAGCAACAAATCGATGCTAAAAAGAAAAAGCCATGACGCCACTCCTTCTATATCTGATTAAGGTATCCATCCTCAATGCCTTGATGATTGGGTTTTACCACTTCGCCATAAAGCCGGGCAGGAACTTTGGGTTGATGCGCGGTGTATTGCTTGCCGCGATAGTATTGCCGCTGGTTTTGCCTTGGCTTCCCGGACTTTTTTGGGGCGGTGCCGGCGGTGCCTCGCCAATTTATGTAATTACCCTGCCCGAAACAGCAGCAATTACCATCACCACTGCTCACGAAACTTTTGTGTGGCCGGAACTTCATGTACTCATTTATGCCATAGTAGCCGGTATCATGGTCTTGGGTGCGGTGTTTTCTATTCTTTCTGTCCTGGCTCGTTTGCGAGGAACGAAGATTCGTCTTACTCCTTATGGAAAAATATATCTTGATGATAAGGCCGTAAGTCCTTTCTCCTTCTTCCATTGGGTGTTTTTCCCTTCGGAGAGTCTGGAAAAACCGTCTTATGATCTTCTGCTAAGGCACGAGTTCAGCCATGTGGCACACCGGCACAGTATCGATCGGTTGGTTTCATCCCTGTTTCGTGCGTTTTTCTGGTTTAATCCGTTTGCGCATATTAATCATCGGCTATTGTCCGAAGTGCATGAATACCAGGCTGATGCCGATGCCGTTGATGCTTCGCCCGATCTTATTTCCTACCATCATTTGATGGGTTCTTTTGCCGGACTACCGGAACATAGCAGTATGACCAATCCTTTCAGTTCACACCTTAAAAACCGAATCATCATGCTTAATAACTTCAAACATCGAAAAATCAGCATAGGCCGCATAATGTCGGGGCTTATTGTTGTTGCAGGGATTGCCTTGTTTACCTCTATGGTTCAGTCGGGCGAAGCGCCGGTAAATGACAGAATTTCTCAAAATCAGACTACACTGGATATCGTTTCTGAGTCAATCGTTCAAACGCCCAAAATTGATACTGGTGTTGCGCCCGTATATCCCGGTGGCGAAGAAGCACGTATCGATTTTTTTAGAAATAATATTCGTTATCCAGCCGAAGCCCGCAACAATAACATACAGGGATATGTAGATTATACCATTGAAATTGATGCAAACGGAAAGGTTACGAATCCCAGAATTCAGAAAGGATTGGGTTATGGATGTGACGAGGAAGTTTTGAGCGTGTTAAAGAAAATGCCTGATTGGACACCTGGTACCAGAGATGGTGTACCGGCTAAGTTTATACTCCCTTTTTCTGTTAAATTTACCCTTTCGGGCGATGCTTCAGAAAAAGAACTGTTGAGCCAGGGAGATGAGAATGCAATTTTTACTGTGGTAGAATCACCTCCCCGTTTCAAAGGCGGTGACGAAGCCCGCATTGAGTATTTGATCCAAAACCTTGCCTATCCCGAAAAGGCGCGAAATGATAAAATTGAAGGAACTGTTTATGTAACTTTTGTTATTGAGAAGGATGGGCGAACATCCAATGTGAAGGTTTTGCGTGGTATTGGTGGCGGTTGCGATGAAATGGCTGCGAAGGTGATTTCGGAAATGCCTCCCTGGAATCCGGGAATGCACAGGGGGAAGCCTGTTCGGGTGCAATTTACCACGCCTATAAAGTTTACACTTGAAGGTAAGAAGGAGAAAGTTACCGAATCGCCGAAAACTGCAGGTGGAACTGATGTTTTTACTGTTGTTGATATTCATCCCGCATTTCCGGGTGGAGATGAAGCCAGAAGCGCATATCTAGCCAATGCATTAGTTTATCCTGAAAATGCAAGAAAGAATGGAACCGAAGGAACGGTGTATGTTACTTTTGTTGTTGAAAAAGATGGCAAAGTAAGTGGCGTGCAGGTATTGCGTGGAATTGGTGATGGGTGTGATGAAGCTGCAATTAACGCAGTAAAAGGCATGCCTGCCTGGAAACCTGGCATGCAAAGGGGTGAACCTGTTCGTGTTCAATTTACAATGCCTATAAAATTCAGTTTAGAAAAAAAGAAAGAAGGAGAAGAGATTAAGTGAAAACCAGGGGCGTTTATCTGACTGCGGTATTTATTTTTTTTACGATCATGGCGACTGCTTCCTGGCCGCCATGGTTTGTTACAAATCAATACAATAATAATGGTGAGCGTCATGGCCGCTGGGTTTACTATTGGGACAGTACCAATAGAATTCCCATGAATAAACTGCGTTTCAAAAATGGCCATGAATTTGGCCTCAACCGGTATTACAGCGAAAATGGGAAAGTATGGCTAAAGTTCAGGGCATTTAAAAATGGCCGGATGAAGGTAACCTATTACGACGAGAACGGTCGCAAGGAGAGGAAAGGAGCGGCCATAATGATCATCGATCCGCTTGAAATCCGATACTCCTGGAATGGCAAATGGCGGTTATATGAGAACGGGAAGTTGTTGAAAACGGTTATATATGAAATGGGCGAGCCAATAGATGAAGAAATGGGAGAACAATAGAGCGGAATTAATTCCACTTAAAAGATTTTAAATTTATTCAGACAGTAGTGATAAGAATACCATCAATGTCATATGTATTTTAGCCGTAACAATTTTTAACATAAATCAATTGCAATTTTTAATATTATGATAATCAGTCAGATAGAATATTGTATTGCCTTTTTTAACTTATTTAAAGACATCCCAATGATACATGATTGCATCGTTGCGTATTGTATGAGATAATAATTAACGGACTAATGTTATCTTTGACCCTTCATTTTATCCCTTTCATTATGAGAAAAATCGTTTTAGGCCTGGTGGCCCTTGTTGTTATGGCTTCGTGCAATTCACGAAAAAGTGACCAATTTGTTATTGATGGAACCCTTCTAGGCGAACAGGTCGCGCAAGTGTACCTTCAAAAAAGCAAGGATGGGAGCTTTGAAGTGCTTGATACCGCAATGGTTGAAAATGGGAAATTCAAATTTACCGGAACCATAACTGATCCTGATCTCTATTACATAGCCCTGGATGAAAGCCGTTTCATCAGTTTTTTTAATGAACCCTCCGAAATTACTGTAAAATTCCACACCGACAGTTTAAGTAATCCTGAAGTAAGTGGTTCACAGTCTGATGCACAATATCGGGATTATCTCTCCTTAGTTGAAAAACAGCGCAGTGTGCAAATAGGGCTGTACACGGAATACAACGAAGCAAACCGATTGGCAGATTCAGCTAAGATGAAAGCACTTGAGACTCAGCTTGATGTCAATGATGCTGCACAAAAACAGGAAATAATCGATTACATAAAAGCCAACAATGCTTCCTTTGTCTCGCCTTATGCAGCCATTCGTCACGCCTACATGATGAGCCTGGAAGAAATGGAAGATGTTTCAGCCGCCCTCGATTCAAAAGTATCAGGGTCAGGTTTTACACAAATGTTAAAAGATCGCATTTCTATTCTGCAAAGTGTGGCACTGGGTAAAACTGCGCCTGATTTTACCATGAACGATACTGCTGGTAATCCTTTCGCACTTTCACAACTGCGCGGTCAGGTAGTGCTGGTAGATTTTTGGGCGGCATGGTGTGGCCCCTGCCGAAGGGAGAATCCCAATGTAGTGGCAGCGTACAACGAGTTCAAGGATAAAGGGTTTACGGTTCTGGGCGTTTCCCTCGATCGCGAAAAGGCTGACTGGATGAAGGCCATTGAAGATGATCAACTTATCTGGACACATGTTTCCGATTTGAAATTCTGGCAGAATTCAGCCGCGAAGTTGTATGGTGTTAATTCTATTCCATCCAATGTGCTTCTCGATAAGGATGGTATAATTATTGGCCGCGACCTCCGTGGAGAAGACCTGCACAAGAAACTGGCAGAGGTTTTGGGCGCGGTTTAATAGGCGATAGGGAATAGGGAGTAGGATTCTCCTAACAGGTCTGGTGCCTGAGCCGGTTGGTGAGCCTGCCCGCGTGCGCAGCAGACAGGCATTTGTCGAACCATCGAAGGCCGACCTGTTAGGTGTATTATAGACGTTTTTCTAATTTTTTTTTGGCAAAGTCATCAATGACTTTGCCCTTTGCGCTGGACCCAAAATTGAGACGTGGGGCGTTGCCGCCCTTTGCCCTCCACCATTAGCTCTTTGCCCTTCCCCCTTCGCCTAAAGTCGTTTCTTTTTAAAAAACTCTGTAATTAGTTTGCCACATTCTTCGGCCATAATTCCACCCTTTAATTGTGTTTTTGGATGTAAGATGTTGACATTTAGCGTTGAAAAACCCCTCTTGGGATCGGAGGCGCCATAAACTATGGCTCCAAGTTGCACCCAGTAGGCGGCTGCTGCGCACATGGGACAAGGCTCAAGGGTAACGTATAAGGTACAATCATTCAGGTATTTACCTCCTATGTAATTGGCTGCCGAAGTGAAAGCCTGCATTTCGGCATGGGCTGTAGCGTCATTGAGCGTTTCGGTGAGATTGTGGCCCCTGGCAATGATTTTTCCATTGCTTACTATTACTGCACCTACCGGCACTTCATCCCGGTTTAGTGCCATTAAAGCTTCATTGTAAGCTTCACGCATGAAAAACTCGTCTTGTTTAGTCATTTAGTCGTTAGTCAATTAGTCGTTAGTCAGTTAGTCCATAGTCATTAGTCGGGTGATTGTTGGCAAAAGCCTGAACTCACCCTGACAGGATTGGATGTATGCAAAGGTAAAAAAAGGTAGAGTACGGAATGGCCTTTGAAAAATTCCATAGCAGTAATGCTAAAAATCAGGCACAAAAAAAACAGATGCATTCCCCCCGTAAAAGACTGCATCTGCAATGTAAAGAGATCAAAAAATCAGTTATATGCAAACGTAATGTTATAGTTTCCTGAATATTGACCGCCTGTGGGCAGGTTGCTGGCGTTAGCTGAAAGCGCCAGCTCCTGATTGCCCTTCTCATTGGTCGTTATAAACCCCTGAGATTGATTTGAAATGGTATGCACAATAAACTCTTCTCCGTTATAATTTTTTACGATGCCGGGCTTTACACAAAAAGTACACAACAATTGTGGCCTGGCTGAAATGTTGAAGTTTCCAAGACTTAAAGAGCCCGGATTTTCATTCTGCGTTATTTGAAATTGTGACTCTCCACTAAAGCCTGCATCGGTAAATTCAACTACCTCTGCAAAAATATGACCAGTTGTTTGCACCTGACCCCAGACGTTGCAAACTGGCAACGCAAGTAAAAGGGATAAAGCGATAATTAACCTGATCTTCATGGTAATTTAATTTCTATCCAAAGATATAATAATTATACAGGCTTTGTCAAGCTAAATGGACAAATATTTTCTTAAAAAGCATAAAATATTTGCATAAAATCTGTAAAGCATTGTAAAACAGTATATAAAAACATATGTAACTGTATGCATACATAAAATAATTTTACTTTATTATTTGCAATTTGTCTAAAATATATGTATAATAACTTTACATTAGACGTTTCTGCAAGGATTTGGCCCATTTATGTTTTTGCGTAAAAGTGATTTTCTGCCTATTATATGCCCATTTATTGCTCAATTTTGACTTTTGCTTTTTTTATGTTATATTTGTATTGTTAATCTCTAATTCACTATTGTTATGCCTACCGGTAAAGTTAAATTTTTCAATGAGCGCAAAGGATTTGGGTTTATCATTGATGATGAAACCCAGCATGATGTCTTTGTTCATGCCACAGGCCTTTCCGAAAAAGTAAATGAGAATGATCTTGTATCATTCGAAATTGCTGAAGACAAACGAGGAAAGAAAGCTATTGATGTAAAAAAGCTGTAGTTTTTTTTCAATGTTGAACTTAAAGCCCCATATCGGGGCTTTTTTAGTGGGCTTTAGCGTTATCTTCTTACTTCGCTCTCGGGCTTATGGCTTATCTTTGTGGCCTAAAATATTTCTATTTTGAATTATCTTCTGATTGAACAACTTAGCAAATCCTATGGGGAGAAAGAACTCTTCAGCGACATTACCTTTGGCATTGACCAGGGCAGTAAAGTAGCCCTTATTGCACGGAATGGAGCGGGAAAGAGCAGCCTGCTCAACATCATTTCCGGCCTCGACCTTCCCGATAGTGGATCGGTTACCTTCAGGAATGACATTCGCTGGGCTTATCTTCCGCAAAACCCTGAGATGCAGGAGGATCAAAGCGTGTTTGATATTTTGTTCAATGCTGAAAATGAGTTTATGCGTGCCATCCGCGATTACGAGGCCAGCCTCAACCGCCTGAAGCATGATGATTCGCCGGAAGTACATAAAATGCTTGAAGAAGCCACCTCCACCATGGAGAGGGTAGGCGCCTGGGATTATGATGTTCGTATCAAAGAGATATTAGGCCGATTTAAAATTACTGAGCTTGAGCAAAAGGCCGGACAACTTTCAGGAGGGCAGCGCAAAAAAGTTTCCCTGGCAAAGGCCCTGCTCGAAGAAACGGATTTATTGATTCTGGATGAGCCAACCAATCACCTGGATATTGAAATGATTGAATGGCTCGAAGATTATCTCTCTCGTCAAAACCTCAGCCTTTTTGTAGTTACCCACGATCGATATTTTCTGGATAACGTTTGCAATGAAATACTTGAGCTGGACAATAATCGTCTTTATCGCTATAAAGGAAATTACTCCTATTTTCTGGAAAAAAAGGCTGAAAGGGAGGTAATTGAACAACTTGGAACCGAAAAGGCACGCGGTATGTTCCGAAAGGAACTGGAATGGATGCGCAGGATGCCACAAGCCCGCACCACCAAATCAAAGGCCAGGATAGATGCTTTTTATGATATTCAGGAAAAAGCCGGGAAACGTGTTGAAAAGGATACCGGGCCACTCGAGGTGCGTATGACGCGCATTGGTGGTAAAATTCTTGAAATGAACAATATCCATAAGTCATTCGGCGAGAACCGACTTATTGAGGACTTTTCCTACACCTTTAAAAAGGGCGATAAGGTTGGTGTGGTTGGTAAAAATGGCAGTGGTAAATCCACTTTGCTCAATATGATAACCGGCAGCATGTCGCCTGACATGGGAAAGATCACTACCGGGCAGACCATCGTTTACGGATATTATTCGCAGGAAGGGTTTCAGCCTGTCGAGGACAAACGGGTGATTGATCTGGCCAAAGATATTGCCGAGGAAATGCCTATGGGCAAAGGCCGGATCTCTGCTTCGGCATTTCTTGCCCATTTTAATTTTCCTCATGTGTTACAGTACAACTATTTTTCGAGCCTGAGTGGAGGTGAAAAACGTCGGTTGTTTCTGTTGATGCAATTGTTGAAAAATCCCAATTTCCTGATATTGGACGAACCAACCAATGACCTGGATATTCATACCCTGAATTTGCTCGAAGAGTTTCTGATCGGCTTTGAAGGCTGTTTAATGGTGGTTTCGCACGACAGGTATTTTATGGATAAGATTGTTGACCATGTCTTCGTTTTTGAAGGCGATGGCAAGGTGAAAGACTATTATGGCAATTACACTGATTTTTACCGCCTAAAGATGATAGAGGAGGCGAAGGCCACCAAACAAAAGCAGCATTCAACCGTAAAACCAGTTAAGGAGAAGGATTTAACCGCGAAACCTATAAAACCTACCTTCAAACAAAAGACAGAATTTGAAGCATTGGATAAAGATATCCAACAACTTGAAGCCTTGAAACATGATGTACTCGAACAGATGAACAGCGGAACAAGAAGCCCTGAGGAACTTGATAATCTAAGCCGGACCTTTCAGGAAACAGAGGTTGTTCTTGAGGGAAAAACCAACCGTTGGCTCGAATTGAGCGAGTTGTTTGAGTAATTCAGTATCTCAGTAGAAAGAAAACGGCATATATTCCTCGGAAAAATTGCCAGAATAATTATGGAAAATTTCTGTTTTAGAGCGGCAGCACCCTCATCTTGATTTTTGATTCAAGCACCATTTGCAATGTTTTTACCGGAATAGGAGGGGTAACATTCCCATAGAGTTTAAGGGTAAAACTATCTGCTTTGATGGTGGAAAGAACTTCTTTGTTGGTGAGAATAAATTCAATCGAGCGGCTGTTGTTGGGTATGGATGTGGTGGACGCGATCTCAGTTTCGCTTAAATCTAGGGAACTTACTGTAACACGGCCGGAGGTTAGCCAATTGAAGTTTACATTATCAGGAGATTCAATTTGAAGCATAACAGTCTCGAATTTTGCATTTTCAATGCCATCGAGTTCATGTTTGCTGATAATGCTGTCGATGTTAATGCTCAGAATTTTCTGGAAAAGGATTACTTCCGATTTTGGTGGGTAAGCCATGGAATCTAACGTAAAAGTCAGATCAGGGTTAGAATAGGTAATGTTAAAGCTTGCGAGGTCTTCAATTTTTTCGCAAGATGAGAATGAACTGCCAAAGAAAATGGCCAGAATGATTAGGATGGTAAAACGTGTGTAGAATTTATCCATAGTCAAAGGATTAGGTTAGTAGAGGTCAACTTAAACAAGTGGAGGCCTGCATATGAACACTAAAATGGCCTCCGGTAAAGGAAGCCATTTTTTAATTTTGATATTATGAATTCAACATCACTGGCATAACCAGCATGAGAATGTCTTCGGCCGCGTTTTCCCCTTCAACCGGCCGCAGAATACCTGCACGGTTAGGCGCCGACATTTCGAGACGGATATTTTCGGTATTCAGGTTGGTGAGCATTTCAACCAGGAATCGGCTGTTGAACCCAATTTCCATATCATCACCATTAAAGCTACAACTCAGCCTTTGTCTTGATTCATGTGCAAAGTCAACATCTTCGGCATCAATGTACAGTTCCTGGCCCGAAATGGAGAGCCTGATCTGATTGGTTGATTTATTGGCAAAGAAGGAGGCACGGCGCAATGTTGTAATCAGCGAGAGGCGGTCAACAATCAATGTATTCGGGTTGTCCGATGGAATTACGGCTTCGTAATTCGGGTATCGGCCTTCGATCAATCGGCAAACCAGGTCAATATTTTTGAAGATAAACCGTGCGTTGGTAACATTGTATTCAACCTTTACCTCAGTATTGTCGGCTGGTAGAATGCCCTTCAACTGATTGAGCGGCTTTTTGGGCATGATGAACGTGGTGCTTTCTTCGGCACTCACATCTGAGCGTTTGTAGCGGACCAATTTGTGGGCATCGGTGGCAACAAAAATCACTGAATCAGGTGAAAGATCGCAGTAAACGCCCGACATTGCCGGTCTGAGATCATCGCTGCCTGTTGCAAAGATTGTTTTATTGATTGCAGTGAGGAGCAACTCTGCAGGCAGATTTATGCCCGAGGTTTCTTCCATGGTCGGGGCTTTTGGGAATTCATCCGCATTGTGCCCGGCAATCTTGAATTTGGCCTCATCGGCGGCAATTTCAATGCCTAAGTTTTTGTTAATGGTAAAGGTTAATGGCGTATCGCCATAAGTTTTTAGTAGCTCAAGCAGGATTTTAGCCGGTATAGCAACTGCGCCATCCTCATCGGCCATGCTGGTATCGATGGTTACACGCATGGTGGTTTCCAGGTCGGAGGCTGTAATCTGCAGACTGTTTTCTGTCAGCTCGAACAAAAAATCATCGAGTATAGGAAGGGTGTTGCTCGAATTCAGGACACCACTAATGGATTGGAGGCTTCTCAGAAGGCTTTGGCTTGATACTATAAATTTCATTTTGAAGTGGTTTTCTTTTTGGTGATACCAGATTAACTTTCCGGTAAAAGTATAAAATTATTTGACAATGCACCAAAGATACAAAAGTGCTTTCAATAAAATTATCAACAGTTTATTAACCTATGCTATTTTGTGATCCTGTTTTTACCAAAATCAAACTTCTGTTCTGTCCCTTTCAGCAATCTGCGAATGTTTTCACGATGGGTATATGGGACAAACAGGGCAACAGCAATTGAAAGAATGATTAGTGGTAAACGGGTTTCGCCAAGTACAAAAATAACCACAATGGGGAAAGCGATTGAGCTTAGGATGGATGAGATGGATACAATTCGGGTAAGCACCATCACCAGAATGAAACAGACCAGAATGATAAGGAAGGCAGCAGGGTAGAGGGCAAGCACCACGCCAACCAGACTGGCCACGCCTTTTCCACCCCTGAATCCGGCGAATACCGGATATACATGGCCGATAACCGCCATGGCACCAAGCAAAATCCTGTAAATGACTTCCTGATTTTCGCTAAAACCGTCATAGTTTAGCCAGTTGGCGAGAAAAACGGCCAGCCAGGCTTTAAAAACATCAAATAAAAGTACCGGAATGCCCGCTTTAAGTCCCAGCACCCTAATGGTATTGGTTGCACCGGCATTTCCACTCCCTTCATTGCGAATGTCAAGATGGTAAAACCATTTTCCAATCCACACAGAAGTGGGGATCGAGCCCAGTAGGTAGGCAATGATGAAAGCTGCTATAATTGGGAGAAATGTCATTTTTAATTTTTTAAAAAATGGTATGTTATTGGTTAGCACTCCGGGATTGCATTTTTCGCATAAATGCAATCCGTCGTTCAGGTGTAGAGATGATAAACTGGTAGGCTTCTTGTGTTCCCTGGGTTTTGCTGGTACGTTTATCCTCTTTCAGGCCGGCAAGTATGCTGTTGAAGTCATTGTCAGAAGAAATTGCCTGCATTATTCCGTTGCCATAAGTGAAGAAAAACCACTCCGTTTTGCTGATCTCAATATAAAGGTTTAAGATATCACCGGTGCGGCGTTTCCCAATTTCAAGGTAGCCGTTTACCATGCGGTTTACAGGGTCACGCAAGATGCCTGCTATGCCAAATTGCCCCTCACTCACAAAACTTTTTAGATTTTCATCCCAAACCATATCCAGATTGCTCAGGGTGAGGGTTTGAATAATTTCAGGAGGTGGTCGTTTGATTTGCCCGGTGGTATTCAATTCATTCAGCAGATCACCAGCTTGTTTTGACCCGGCAAGGCCGGTTAGCAAATATCGATAAGCTTCGTTGTTTACATCCGTGCCTTTAAGTTCGGATTTCTGTATGCTTTCGCGAAGTTTTTGTAGTGCTGCATCAGAAAAGAAGAAATTGAGCGCGATGGCCAGTTTGAACCTTGTGGAATCGGCAATGGAAAAATGGGTAACTTTTCCGAAGCTCCTCAATTTTACCTGTCCAAGTCCTGCTCCGGTTTCAATTTCCCCGGTGGAGGTGATGATACATTGTTTGGTATCAATGGTCATCAGGTTACCTTCGGTGCTGGTGTTGTTCAGCCTGTTTTCAGGGCCCAAAAGGAAGGTTTCCGTTTTATTGTCATACTTAATGCTTCCCGCCGCCGAGGCAACCAGGGTATCGCCCCATGCCCGTGGCTTTCGGAACATTGCCGGATATACGCTGCTGAAAAAGTCGGAATACACAATTGCCGCCAGCACCGGATCACCTAAGCTGTCGCTCATAATAGGAGAAACAGGCAGTTTTATGTTTTTTGGATCCAATTGGGCTCTGAACAACACCCAGGGGCCACTTTCATCAAAGCAATCACTCTTTGGCCGATAGCTGCCTTCATAAGTCAAAAATGGCTGTGAAGCATTCAGGTTGATGTTCCCAATAAAATCAAAATGACTGTTCAACGCAAGTATCTGATTTTTAGCCAATTTTGCCTTGCCATTGGTATTGCCTGCCGTATCAATGGTTAGTGCTTCAAAATAAAGAGGTTGAACATTTCCGGCTTCATCGGTGTAGTCATAATAACCGGATGCAAAGTAGTCATTGCGGGATTTAACATTCACCGCAGCATTATATATGGTGAATGCCTTGTTTTTTCGGTTTGCAATAAGGGTAGCATCACTCAATGGTTTCATGGCTCCATCGGACAGCAGGGTTACCTGCCCATCGCCGGGGAATAGGGCTGCATCACCCACCCTTATCATCTTCACTTCACGGGCATTAATGATGTTTTCTTTCATTCGGTAAGTAGCCTCCATCGCGTAGAATTGGAGGGAATCGAGCGCGGGATTTGTTGAAACAAACTCCGAGCCGCTGAAATCGAAGTCCACCAGATCGGCCAGGCGGGTGGTATCGGCAAGTTCGGCCCGGCGGGCAAGAGAATTGGTAAGCATCAATTCTTCATCGTTCATTCGCCATTCAATCTTGTCCATAAAGCTGTAATAGCGGCTTAACGGGAGGTCAACCCTCACACTTTGCCCTGGTGTGCCGAAGTTTGCTATGTTGTTTTTAAAGTCAACTCTCCCTGGGTGAATCCGTACCGAAAGTGACAGATTTGGTCGCTCGGGATAATACAATTGGAAGTTGGTCGTGTCTGTGTTGAAAGATTGGTTGCTGAATACAAATGTGCCCGATTCAATGTCTGCATTGTCAAGTTTGCTTTTCCCTTCGCCCAGCAGGCCAGCTGAAGTAAGCACCAGCGAACCTGTATGCAATGACCGCAGGTTGTACATGGCAAATTCTTTGCCTGGCAAGGTGTTAAGCCGCATGACATCCATTTGTGGAAGCCAGAACTGATGTACCCCTTCAGCTTCTACCTGCGGATAGGCGGGTGGGCCTGATTGCTCAGTCATGGTGAATCTGCTCAGATCAGCGGTAAGTGAATCCGGTGTGAACAGAAAGCGCTTCGACTCCGATGTGGAAGATAAGAAGTTGAGACTCCCGGCACCTTCAAGCCCCTTGTTGCTGAGCGATAAATTGGAATAGAAAACAGCTTTCTCATCATACACAGGTATGCCATTTGGCCCCAGTTTTCGTGTAAACCCCAGAGAGTAATCTTTCATTACCCTGAGTGGCTCACGAATTTCGGGCATGATACCATCAGAATATAAATGTCCTTCAAATTTGAGCCCTTCTGTAGTGAAACTGTTCAGGCTATCGAGTTGGAATGGATCAACCACATAATAAAATTCATCTCTCGTATAGGCACCTTTCTCTATGTTAGCGTAATCGTAAAAGACAAAAGCATCATTTTTACTGATAAAAATCGGGTATTGAGGCAATTGTTTTATTCCTGATTTGTTGTCAGGAGCATCGATGAGAAGGTCGCCGCTCAGGTTAGCCAGAACGTTTTTCACCTGAACCTGTTCAATTTTTCTGGTTTTCTTCGAGAGGGTATCAACCTTGAAGGAGATGGAGTCAATTTGTGGCATGCTCAATTGAAACTTGCCATATTCAAAGGAGCTTTCATTCGCGTAAAAATCGAAATATCCTGCCTTTACTTTTCCGGTAAATACAAAATCAAGGTTTTTCTGCAATAAGATTTCCTTGTCACGTGGATAGATTTGTACGGCCTGTGAATCGCTGATGGATACTTCGGGCACGCCTTTTATTCGCAGATCAAAGGTTTTGAGATTTAAAACGGCATTGCTGGTTCCCGAAACTCTTGATACAATCTGGATTACATCATAATCTTTTTTCTTACTTTTTGCTTTCAGGAAATCAAACAAGCGATTGGTGACTTCAATGCGCTCATTGTCAATGTTGTAAATGATATAGCCGCCATTTGCCAGGTTGAGGGCCATGGCTTTGACCTGAGCCACTGGTTTTTTTACATACTCAACCAGCTCGCTAAGATAAAAAATCCTCAATCCATTGTTCTTTTCAACAAAGTTATATATCACATTGATGGGGTTGATGGCATCAATGCCCTGCAGGCGGTAGTAACGGTCTTCGGCAAAAAAGTTGGAGGATTCAAAAATGGCTTCCCCCTGCTGACGGATTCCTTTTAACATTTCAAAACTCATGCTGTCGCTTTCAAGAATGAAGACAAGCGATTCAAAATACATATCAAGTTTGTGATAGGAATTGTAGAAGGGGCTTGCTGAAGGGCCATCGGCAGAGCGGTTGAGGATGAGTTCACGGTTTTCGTGATTGTATCGGAGTTGTACCCCGGGATGAAAAATGGAATCCCCTTCGTGGTACCATGTTGCAGAAGCCCGCTGCGAAGATAGGCGATCGGGCCGGAAAACGAAATCGCGGGAAGCAAGTTTAAGGGTAGGCTGACCTTTGTAAGAAACCCACAATATTGCATCCTGATCCCCGTAACCGGAGCCAATGATGCGAGAGCCTTCAAGCGTGAACCCACCGCGGTAATCGATGTGCGGAAAAATTTGTTGAATTTCTATATCAGTTTGGTATGAAACAAACCTTGGCATGATAGCTCTTTCGACGGAAACACCTGTCATCACCCGATCTTCAAGCTTCCCGGTAACGGGATAATTGAAGAAATCTTTATTGTAAAAATTTGCAGTATCTGCTGACCAGGCTGTTTGCTTAAGGTTAATCTCATAATTTCCGGGATTGGCATAAACCTTTTGCGGGTCAAAGCCATAGGCTTCCCAGTTTACTTTACCGCCAAAACCGGTAAAAACGTTTGAAAGTGGAAAATGCGTGCCCGAGGTTTGGAAAATGCGGATGCTGTCGCGTCCTGAAATACAAACAAGGTCAACCTTGTCAAGTCTGACTTTTAGCGTGGTATCATAAAGGTAGGTGTAGTCCCCGCCGCGGAACCGCCATGAATTGGCATAGGAACGAAAAAGTACTTTGTTGGTATTGAGGTCAACAGTATTGTCAAGGAAATTGCTTAACGTCCGAAGGCTTTTGCCATCCAGAAATCGCACGAATCCCTTGTGCCAGTCCGAGAGGCTTTTAGGATTGATGCTTTCAGGAAACGAGTTTAATGCTATGAGATAATCCCTGAAAGCAGGGGTTGGTCGCATGCGTTGCAACTTCATGGTATTGGAAGTCATGATAATAATGTTCTGAAGCTCAGGGGTGTATATGCCTGAATTCCAGCGGGAGCTGAACTCCTGCATGGCCTGCCTTGATTCCCGGTCATTACTTTGCTTCATAAAATCTTCCAACTCAGCAACAAATGCTGTAGGCTCTTCGCTAAATTGCTTATCTGTTTGTGCGGCAGTAGGTTTGCCACAAAGCAATAGCATTGGGAGCATAAAAGCGAGGAAGTATCTTATCTTATCGGGCATAGTTGAACCTTAGTTACGAATAGGGGGCTTTTGTAGCGAAATTTAGAGCGTGTAGGTGGCAGTTGCCCATTTATTGCGCTCGGTCTGGCCGGTTTTTTTAAATCCGAGCTCCTTTGCCTTTGCAGTAATCACATCAACATCTTCGGTATAAAATCCACTCATCATCAATGTGCCACCGGGAGTAAGGCTGTCGCGGTATTGTTCCATATCATTCAATAGTATGTTTCTGTTGATGTTTGCAAGAATGATATCGAATTTCTGGCCTTTAAGCATGGAAGCATCTCCCTGATAAACGTTTATGAGGGGCAAATTATTTCTTTCCACATTTTCAAGGGCATTTCGGTAGGCCCAGTCGTCGTTGTCGATGGCGGTGATTTGTGAAGCGCCTTTCATGGCGGCCAGTATTGCAAGTACGGCAGTTCCACAGCCCATATCCAGCAAGGTTTTACCTTCGACATCTGTTTGCAGCAGCAACGACATCATTTGCGCGGTGGTTTCATGGTGGGCAGTGCCAAACGACATTTTTGGCTCTATAAGAATATCGAATTCAATTTCGGCATCTTTTTCGTGAAAAGGTGCTCTTACCCGGCATCGCTTATCAATGGTAACGGCCTCAAAATTGGATTCCCAAACCGCATTCCAGTTCTGTTCTTCAATGGTTTGCCATGAGTACTCGGGATTCGCGCCTTCGGGCCACAGGCTGGCATTGTTTAACATGCTTGTATCAAATGCTTGTGACTTAATGTAAGCCTGTAAGCCTTCATCTGTTTCAACAAAGCTCTCAAAACCTAACTCTCCCAGGGCTGCCATGATCAATTCGGCATAATGTCCTTCTCCCTCGGGGAGGCTGCAATTTAACTCAGTATATTCCATTGGGAATTTTTTTTAATGAAAACCTGCCAGTTTAGAACAACCAGCAGGCTTTTGCGGATGATATTTTTAAAAAAAATGATCGAAACTAAAAACTGTCTGCAATTTTAATAAAATCTGCGGCTTTGAGTGAAGCACCGCCAATCAGTCCACCATCAACATCGGGGTTGGCAAACAATTCGCTCGCATTGGCTGCATTGCAACTTCCGCCATAGAGGATAGAGGTGTTTTCTGCGGCATCTTTCCCGAACTTTTCGGTCAGGATGCTACGGATAAAGGCATGCATTTCCTGCGCCTGTTCGGGGGAAGCAGTGCGGCCGGTTCCAATGGCCCATACGGGTTCATATGCAACAATAACCTGGCTGAAATCATCTACATTCAGATGGAAGAGTGCTTCGCTGAGTTGTTTTTTTACCACTTCAAAGTGTTTGCTGGCTTCACGTTCTTCGAGTACTTCGCCGCAGCAATAAACCGGAACAATCCCATACTTAATGGCCTGATCAATTTTTACAGCAATAATTTTATCGGTTTCCCCATAATATGAGCGCCTTTCAGAGTGGCCCAGGATAACATGTGATGCGCCGGCAGAACTAATCATGGCTGCAGAAATCTCGCCGGTATAAGCCCCGGATTCATGTTCACTGATGTTTTGAACGCCGGTAAACAAGCCGCTTTCGGTGGCTACATCATTGGCAAGTTCAAGGTAAATGGCGGGAGGAAAAACAATTACATCCACATTTTCGGGATGGTTGTTTTTAAGTTCATCAGCAATGCTGAAAAGCAGATCTTCAGCTTCTTCAAAGGTTTTATTCATTTTCCAGTTTCCTGCAACAATTTTCTTTCTCATTTCAAGGGTTTTTAAAGTTATAGGTTCAATCAGGCCAGGCGGATGCGTGGATCGAGCAGGCCGTAGATAATATCTACAAAAATATTAATAATCACCAACAAAACGGCGATAAAAAGCACACTTCCCATCACTACCGGGAAGTCATACTTCTCCAAACCGTCTACAATTACTACGCCAATACCTTTCCAGTCGAAAACATATTCAACAAAAACGGCACCGGCCATTAGGGAGGCAAACCATCCCGAAATAGCAGTAACTACCGGATTAAGTGCATTACGCAGGGCATGGCGATAAATGACGCGGTTAAAGCCCAATCCTTTGGCTTTTGCTGTGCGGATGTAGTCCTGCGAAAGCACTTCAAGCATGGAACTTCGGGTAAGTTCGATAACAATGGCCAAAGGCCTTATCCCCAATGTTAAGGCAGGTAAAATCAAATTTTTGAGATCTAAATATTCGCCGCGGCCAAAATCATCAACTGTATAGAGTGATCCGAACATGCTGAGACCGGTATAATCGGCCAGAACGAAGGCAAATAGCCATGCAATGATTATGGCAGCAAAGAAGGAAGGAAGCGACATGCCCAGCACAGAAATGATGGTGGTGAGCTGATCTATCCAGGTGCCTTTTTTCACGGCAGTAATTACTCCCAGAAAAATGCCCAGGATGGCGGCAAAACCCATGGCAACGGTTGCCAGAAGCATGGTGTTGGGAAAGGATTGCGCCAGGATTTCCGATACTTTACGTTTACTTTGATAGGAGCGGCGGAGGTAGGGTTTTTTAAGTAAAACACGTGCATCCCCCAATGAGACCAAAGTAACGAAGGGTGCATATTTTGCACTGTCAGGATACCAGGCTGAGCCCGGGGAAGAAGCATTGTGCCATGAAACAGGTGAAAGGTCATTGACAAAGGCCAGGTACTGCATAACGAGGGGCTGGTCCCGGCCAAGCTCGCGGTTTATTGCCTCCACTGACGAAATGTCAGCACGCTGACCAAGCATCATGCGTGCCGGATCGCCCGGAAGTATAGTGAAAAGAACGAAAACAAGGGTTACAACGCCCAGTAGCACAAATAATCCATAGTAAATCCGTTTCAGGATAAATCCGGCCATAGGTGGTTATTCTGTGGGTGCAGTTGGGTGTGAGGATATAAACGCTTCGTACTGAGGGAAGTCATTGTAATGCCATTTGTCCATAACCACGCCATCCCTGAGTAATAAAAGTCCCGGATTGGCTCTTACCATGGTTTTGAGGGTGATGTCGTCGGCCTGGTAAAATTCGTAGGTAAGACCCAGCTTTTCCTTTATCCGGTTGATTTCTTCATCAAGGGTGCTGGTAAGCGCAATAAAACCATGCCCATCGGCTTCCGCAGCCAGGGCAAAAGGTTCCATTTCCTTTAAAGCATCTTCATCTGATTTTTCCAGATTCCAGGTAATAAGCAAAAACTGGTAGCCAGGGTTTTGAATGAAAGTCTCCGTATAATCATTGCCTTCGGCATCCAGTATTTGCAAATCATGACCCAGGAAAACGTTGGGATTTTCGGTACGTTGGCTGACGAATTCCCATTGCGACATCCAAACCGAATCATTGAAAGGATAATCGGGGGAGAGGTATTCTTTGGTTTCGCCCGTGGCTGTATTCTGGTAGGTCAGATAATATTTAATGGGCACGGGGTTTTCAACATACATCTTGTTGCCCTTCTTCCAATCCATAAAATCCATCAATGGTAGGTGGCGGTAGCAATAAATATTCACCGAAATAAATGCTATTGCGAAAAGTGCCGCGATACCATAAGCGGAGAGATTGTTGTATTGATCCTTCGTTTTTTTGCGCCAGAAAAACAAAATAAAGGTAAACACAAGCAGAATAACATTCTTATAAAATGTTTGCCAATTGGTAAGTATGATGGCATCGCCAAAGCAACCGCAATCAGGTACCGGGTTGTTTATGGCATCGTTAAGGGTGAGACCGGTAAAGAAGACCATAATGCCCAGTAAAAGCCATGAATTAACTTTTGGTTTGAGGTTAAACAGAACCACCACACCCATCACAAATTCGGCGGTGCTGAGCAGAATGGAAAGAAAAAGTGCTGTGGGCAACATCCATTCCATGCCAAAAGCATAAAAATAATCTTCAAGCTTGTATGCAGTGCCAAGTGGGTCAATGCCTTTGACAAAGCCTGAAAACATGAAAACAATTCCTATGATTATCCTTGAAATAAAATGAAGTATGCGCATGACAATTCTTTCTTTTGTTGATGTTCTTATTTTTAGCGGATGGCGTTTTTTTCTTCTGTGAGCTTAATGAGCGCAAACAAGGCATAATTAATCATGTCGTAATAATTGGCATCCACCCCTTCTGAGATAAAAGTCTCTCCTTTATTATCCTCAATTTGCTTTACCCTCAGCAACTTCATCATGATTATATCAGCCAGCGAACTGACACGCATACTTCGCCAGGCTTCATCGTAATCATGATTTTTGTCATTCATCAAATCCCGGGCATTTTTGATGTATTTGTCGTAGAGTCTCTCAATTTCCAAAGGATCCATGGACAGCTCGTTGCCCACCTTTAGTTCTAACTGAATAAGCCCGATTACAGAATAATTGACTATCCCGATAAATTCAGGCCATTCATTTTCGTTGATTTTATGCGATGATTTGCCTTGTATACTACGGATGCGGTTGGCCTTGATAAAGATTTGGTCTGTAACCGATTCCGGGCGCAAAACCCTCCAGGCCGTGCCATAATCTTTCATCTTTGTTAAAAATATATCTTTGCAGGCACCAATGGCAGTATTGAATTGCTGAGCGGTATTACTTGTCATAAAAGACTGAAAATTAATTTAATAATAAAATCAGAATGGCTACGGAAGGCATTGCCGCAACAGCGGATAAAGGTACAAACTTTTCGCAAAACCGTTCCATCAGGTGCGGACGATTTATTCTTGACCTCTGTCAACCGGTGGTTATGGGGATATTAAACGTTACCGATGATTCGTTTTTTGATGGGGGACGTTATCTAAGTAATCAGCAAATAACTGACAGGGTAGGAGAGATGTTGACTGCCGGTGCTATGATTATTGATATCGGTGCATTATCAACCCGGCCAGGTACTTCGGGAGGCACTGCTGAGGAAGAAGAAGATAAGTTGCTTCCGGTTATTGATGCGGTTTCGGCACAATTTCCTGATGTTCTGATTTCAGCAGACACCTACCGGGTTTCGGTTGCAAAGGCAGCTATACGCGCTGGTGCCAGCATGATTAATGATATTTCGGGCGGGACTATGGATACAGGGATGCTGGAATATATTTCAACAACCGATGCAGCATATGTACTGATGCACATTCGGGGAACGCCGCTTACCATGCAGCGAAACCCAACGTATAAGGAGGTAGTGACCGAAGTGAAGGCTTTTTTTGAGAAACAGCTCAGTATTCTAACCTCCAAAGGAAAAGAAAATATCATCCTCGATCCCGGATTTGGTTTTGGGAAAGAGGTAATTCATAATTATCAACTTCTTGGAAACCTTGAGGTTTTTAAAAGTCTTGGATTTCCGGTGCTTGCCGGTTTGTCGCGTAAATCAATGATCAATAAGGTGCTGAAAATAAGCCCGGCGGATGCGCTCAATGGTACTACCGTATTAAATACTATTGCCCTGATGAAAGGTGCTAATATTTTGCGGGTCCACGATGTGAAGGAAGCCATTGAAGCCGTGAAATTGGTGAATGCGCTGCACGGAGGCTAAGGGCTGAGAGCGAAGGGCGAAGAGCCAGGTAAAGAGCGGAGGGCTAAAGGCGAAGGGCTACCTTACCACCATCACGTTTCCATATATCGGGCTCGAAATCAAACTGCTCTCATTCGAAGATGCGTCAAAAACGATTACATAACGGTATAATCCCGGAGATACCAGCACGCCTTTATAGGTTCCGTCCCAGCCTTCGTTAAAGTCATAGGTTTCAAAGACCTGTTCGCCCCAGCGGTTGAATATCTGCATTAAGTATTTGCCAGGCTCCCAACCCGGGGTAGCAATTGGCTTGAATTCATCATTTGTCCCATCAGTTCCGGGCGTAAATGCATTGGGTAACAGCATGTTGATGGTGCAGGGTGTCACCACCACATCCATTGTTTTTTCATCTCTACATGTAAATTCATTTACGGCGGTTACCATGAATTGACCATTGTCATTTATGCCCAACGCACTTAAATACCATACTGCACCCTGATGGGTATCACCTGTTGGGCTTGTCCAGGTATATAGGACACCTTCTTCGGTTGGGTCAACTTTTAGGGTAAGTTCATCATCCGGGCAATATTCACCACTTCCTGTAGCTGTAATCACCGGTGACGAGTTAATGATTACTTTGCCATCTACATAGAAATCAGGCACCTGGTTTCCTGCAGATTCAAATATTTTGCAGTATGGCTGCCTCCATTCCAGTTCACTTTCGCCCGGTCTCAAGGCTACAAAATTAATTCGGAAGAGGGTTTGAATTTCCCGCATAGTTACTGAGCTGGGAGCAATATCAAACTCTATGAGAAGGATGTTGCCGGAAGGAGTAAGTTTTACGTTGAAACCATTTTCGGGGAGCAAAGGATGAGCACTTGTTAAGCTGTTGTAGGACAAAACAGCTTTGTCAAATTCAAGCTCCATATGGAAGCTTGAAATCCGTAGTAAGTTACTGCCTTCTACCGGGAGCTCCACCGGAACATTCATACAATGATTGTCTTTTGCAGCCCGGATGTTAACCCTGGCTTCCACTTCTTTAATTATTTCAAATGCTAAGGAATCCTCACATCCGTTTGCATCCATTACCCATGCCACATATTGTCCGGCTGCTAATCCGACAAACTCTGGCGAAGACTGCCACTGCCATTCGGTACTATCTCCTGTTATGGAATATTCAAGGGGCATTACGGACCCCTCAGCCACAATCTCTATACTCCCATTTTGAAGGCCGTAAGTGGTGGATTGGCTGTAGTAGTTGAGGATGTCAGGCCCCGGAATGTTTCCAACCTCAATACCAGCAAGGGTAAATATACAGCCTGCCGCATCGCGAACTATTACTTTATACATTCCGGGCGCCAGATTTTCAAAGATATTCGATGCCTGCCATTCGGTGTGTTCTGCCAACTTATATTCAAAGGAACCTGTTCCTCCGAATGCATATACAGTAATGGTGCCCGTTAGCTGATTACAAGTTGCCTCCATACTAATAATGGTGGCTACAATTGCAGTTGGCTGAGTAATGGGAACAATCACCTGGATGGATATGTCTTGAACATCTTTTACCACTACCGAGTTTATTCCTGCTGTCAGACCGGTGGCTGTGGCTGTGGTTTGGCCGTTATTCCAAAGGTAATTGTATGGCGGATCGCCACCGGTTGTTACAGCCGTAGCCTGTCCATCGCTGCCGCCAAAGCAGGAAACGTTTTGGTTAACAATTATAGTTATTTCCAACTGCGGCGTTTGTGCGCTAAGGTTAAGAGAAATAAACAGAATCCCAATGATAAATAATGATGCGCGTAGAAACGAAAAGACAGGAGCAATAGGGGCAATCCTATTCAGAATGAGCGTAAAGGATTTAGGAATGCAAGTCATACGTAGGAAACGGAAAAGCAGGTTTTTTGGCCAAACCTTAATTTGCCCCAGCCGGGCTATGTAAATAATTTCGGTTGTCTTCAATCGATCAAATTTTCAACTGACTGATGTTGGCTTAGCTTTTACTCAAAGTCAATTTTGTAGCCATTGGTTAATAATTAAAGATATCTCAAAATTCGGCCATTCGGGCCAAATATTAAAATACCTTTAATTGAAAAGATACTCCATTTTAATGGTTTTTGAATGTTAACCCAGCTTCTCTATAAAAAAGAATAAAAAATCGATCTTTTTTACTTCTTCAACTAAGCATGCCCAAAATGAAAAGTGTGTTTCAATTTTGCATTAAAAGTAAAGAAATTAAGATTAGTAAACCAGTAATAGCTTAATGTTTTTAATTTAGACTACGTTAGATTATAATATATATTGGTATGAAAACCCTGAAACTTTAAGTGAAATGATATTACATAAATCCATGGAATAGAATAAATTATACGCAATTATATCCTACCTCTGATCTCTGGGTGCTCTATTCTCCCCTTCGCCTATCGCATAATCGCCATGTTTAGACGTTGGGAAAGGGGAATTATCATTCCCCTTGTCTCCACTTCCCTTTGTCTCCTTGTCTTTTAGGAAGAGCGAAGGAGGTTAAACAGAGCTGCGTCCCCCCGTCCCCCAGTCCCCTTGTCCCAATAATTACACGCTTTGTGTAATATCCCAAACAAATGCCCTTATGCCTACTTCCTCATTTATCTGATCAATTTTCCTGATTTTTTCGAGTAACGCATCAACATTCTCATCATTTACGAAAGTGATTAGTGCGGAATTCATTTCGGGCCAGGTGTGGTTGCCCAGACGTGGTTCGCCGGTTTTTGAACCACGCCCTTTAACTTCATTCCACCAGGTATAACCGCTTATTTTTAGTTGATCCATGATGTATTCCACACGCTCGGTATGCGCCTGGTTAAAAACAACAAATACTGCTTTCATAGGTTGAGGTTTAATTGAGGTTCTGGAATTTTTTTCTGACTTTCATTACTTTATCCCGTTCACCGCTGCGGGCCAGCACGCCGTACATTACGGGTACAATTACCATGGTAACAATGGTGGAGAAAACAAGTCCTCCAATGACGGTAATGCCCATCGGTCTCCAGATTTCCGAACCTTCACCGGTGCTTAGTGCCAATGGAAGCATTCCAAGTATGGTTGTAAGGGCGGTCATCAGTACCGGACGCAAACGCGATTTTCCTGAAACGATAATGGCATCATACAGCCGCAGCCCACGGTCGCGCATCAGGTTGGTAAAGTCAACCAGCACAATGCCGTTTTTAACAACGATTCCAATCAGCAATACCGCTCCGAGTGCAGCTACAATGCTCAGGGTGGTTCCTGTTAATAATAGTGCGAAGATTACCCCGGTGAATGCAAACGGTATGGAGAACATAATAATGAATGGCATGGTAAACGACTCGAATTGCGAAGCCATTACAATAAATACCAAAATCAAACTCATTACCATCAGTAAACCGAGGTCCATAAATGATTCCTGCTGGTCTTCATAGGCACCACCAACTTGTATCATTACCTCTTGTGGAACTTTTACCTCATCCACAACCTTGTTGATTTCGGCAGCAAGCTCACCTAAGGAAACACCATTAGGCATGGCCGATACCGTTGCAATTCGTTCCTTACGTTTGTGCTGAATGGCAGGCGGTCCCCAATATTCATCTACTCTGGCGATTTCTTTCAGTCTGATTTCCTTGCCCATGGGCGTAAGAATGGTTAAGTTTTCAAGCTCTGTGATGGAGTTTCTGAATTCCTCGGCCAGCCTTACCCTGATTTCATACTCATCGCCTTCTTCCTTAAATTGTGAGGCAGTCATCCCATTGATACGGTTTCTGATCATGGCCGAAACGCTTGCACTGTTTAATCCATGCAAGGCGAGTTTTTCCTTGTCGAGGATCACCTGAAGCTCTGGTTTGTCGTTTTTACGACTCACTTTAATATCGGTGGCATCTTTCAGTGCATTCAGTTTTAACTTTATTTCGTTTGCAATGAGGTTGGTTGCATCAAAATTATAACCATAGATTTCTACATCCACGGTATTGGCACCTCCCATTCCCATGCCGCCACCGGTGGTGCTTACCGAAGCGGTAACAATTTCTGGAATCCCGGCAATCTGTTCCCGCAAATCGTCAGCAATCTCCCATACATCACGTTCCCTTTCATTAACACCCTTTAAGCGGGCCATAATGTTGATGATGTTGGACCCTGTCGTGCTGAATAGAGAAAACATGCTGCCTTCGTCGTCAGATCCTGAAGAAGAAGAAATAATCAGTACCTCGGGATAGCGCTCTTTGATGATTTCTTCGAGTTTACGAGTGGTTTTGATGGTCTCTTCCACACGGGTACCAGTTTGAAGCTCAATTGCTACGCTTAGTCTGGACTCGTCCGTTTGGGGCATAAAGTCTGTTCCAACAAACCGCATCAGCAACAGTGAAATGACAAATACTCCCAATGAGGTTAACATAATGGTGGTTTTGTGCTTAAGTGCCCAGCGTAAGGTGCGCTCATAAAAGCTATCCATCGAATTAAGCATTGGCTCGATGGTGCGGTTGTAACTGAACCATTTTGACGGTTTGGTTTTTTTGCGCAGCACAAGCATTCTTGAGGCAAGCATTGGGGTAAGCGTGATGGCAGCAAGGGTGGACGTAACCACCGTTATTGATACAATCCATCCCAATTGTTTAAACATAACCCCGGTCATGCCTCCCACCATGGTTAGTGGAAAGAATACTGCAACAACCACAAGGGTTGTAATGATTACCGATAGCCAAACCTCATTGGTGGCATAAATGGCTGCCTCGCGGGGACTGCTGCCCCGCTCGATGTGCTTGCTAATGTTTTCGAGAACCACAATCGCATCGTCCACCACCATCCCGATGGCGATGGATAATGAGGTAAGCGAGATTACGTTGATTGAGTTTCCTGTCATAAACAGGTAAATGAACGAAACAATCAACGAAATGGGGATGGTGAGCACAATGATAAACGTTGCCCGCCATTTGCCTAAGAAAAACAAAACAACCAGTACCACAAAGAAGAAAGCCCACATCAGGGTTTCAGACAAGTTGTTTATAGAACCCTTAATAAAGGTGGAGGTGTCCATGATCAGCTCAACTTTTACATCCGGGGGAAGGGTTTTCTGGAGCGTTTTCAGGTTTTCATTAATTTCGCGGGCAACTTTTACGGTATTGGCTCCCGATTGCTTAACCACGAACATCCTCAGTCCGGTTTCTCCATTGATTTTTTCTTCGAGCGAAAGGTCCTTTAGGGTGTCTCTTACACTTGCTACATCGCGCAGGTAAACAGGAATTCCACTTTTATTGCCCACGACCAGGTCTTTGAGCTGCCTGCTATCAGTAAACTCGCCCTGTATCCTGAGCTGGTAATCCATTTCGCCCATCTTGATGTTCCCCGAAGGCATGTTCATGTTTTCCCCGGCAATGGTGTTCCCTATTTGCTCGATGGTAAGGCCATAGGCATCCAGTTTTTTAGGGTCAGCATCCACATAAACAAAGCGTTTTGGAACGCCAATCATCGAAACAGATCCAACACCTTCAACCCTGTTGAGCGGATTGATGATTTTTTCCTGAAGCAGTTTTTCAAGGCCGGGATAGCTTTCGTGCGCTGTTACGGCGTAAAAAACAATCGGCATCATGCTGGTATTGAACTTGAAGATGGAAGGACGGTCAGCCCCATCTGGCATGTAATCGTAGATGCGGTCAATTACATCACGAACCTCGTTGGTTGCCTCGTCAAGATTGGCACCCCAGGTGAATTCAAGGTTGATTACCGAAAGGTTATCACTTGAAGTGGAGGTTACTTCCTTCACATTGTCCACCGAGTTGAGGGCGTCTTCGAGGCGCTTTGTAACGTTGGTTTCAATATCAGCAGCATTGGCACCCGAGTAAGTGGTCATCACCGATAAAAACGGCGGGTCGATTTCCGGATACAGGTCAATGGGAATCCTTGTGAGGGAGTAAATACCCATCACAATTATAGCCGTAAAGACCATAAAGGTAGTTATGGGTTTGTTTACCGCGGATTTATATATGCTCATCTTGGTTTGTCTTTATTGTAATTACTCATGGAAATTTATTTCCCTTCAACTTTTACTTTCATGCCATCAAGCAAGCGTGCCTGCCCACTGATGATTATCCTGTCGCCTTTGTGAAGTTGCTCGGCATTTACTTCCACAAGGTCATTATAGCGTTTGCCAAGTGTAACCGGCACCCTATGTGCGATACCATCTTTTTCAACAAAAAGGTAGCGATCGTTTGATCCCTGCATTTTCAGCACGGCTATGGCAGGCAGCAGCATGGCTTCCACCTGTTCCAGGTCAAGGGTTATGCGGTTAAACATTCCGGGCCTGAGCAAACCTTCGCGATTTTCAATTTGTATTTCAACGTTAAAGGTTCGGCTGCTTGCATCAATGGTCGGATAGATATTAAATACTTTGCCTTTAAAAGCTTTATCCGGGTAAATATCACTTGTGATGCTGGTTTCCATGCCTTTACTGATCATCGGAAAGTACATTTCCGAAACGGGTACAATAGCTTTTAACTTGTCTATCTGCACCAATGAAACAATAGCTGCTTTACCAACCTGAGCTACGGGTGAACCTGAGTACATTTCACCGGCTTCAAAGTATTTGCCTGAAATAACACCGCTAAATGGTGCCTTTAGTTGGGTGTTCTCCTTTAGAAAAGCCACATTACTGCGTGCAATTTCCAATTGCGATTTCATTTGATCGTATTGCTGCTGTGGCACACTGCCAACTTTTTGCAGGGTGTCGAAACGCTTAAAATCAATTTCGAGGTTTTTAAGTTGAATTTCGGCCTGGTGTAGTTGGGTACGGTCCATCTGAACAATCAAATCACCTTTGTTTACTCTGCTGCCTACCTCCACCATGATGGCGTCAATACGCCCGGGCGATGCTGGTGCCATATGCAATTCTTCAAATGCCAGCAGCGTTGCCGGATATTCCACCGTGCGGGCAACCTGTTTAACTTCAAGTGTTGCCACTTTTACCATTTCGGTTTTATCTGTGCCGGCCTCACCGGTTTTTCCATCTTCCTTTTTACTTCCTGAACATGACAGGGTTAAGGCTGATATCGCTAAAATGCTGATGTTGAGTAATTTATTCATTTTCTTTGTGAATTATCTTTGTTAATCGAGGTTTCCGTATAGTTTTTGAAGTTGTACGCTTGATTGCAACAGTTGCATCATGGATGAAATGTAATCGGTTTCGGCCTTTAAATAGTTGTTGTCGGCTGTTATCAGATCCAGGCCTGAAATTACGCCTTGTTCATATTTGAATTGAAGGCTGCTGTAAACCCTTCTCGAAACATCCACATTGTCTTTCTGATTGTTATAGGTTTCAAGGGCACTGTTGTAATTGTAGCGCAATTGTTTTTCCTGAATCTTAAGTTGATCACTCAGCATTGACTTGTTGTTGCGGGTGGTTTCCAGATCGATGCGTGCCTGTTTCACTTGCGAACTGCGCACACCACTGGAGAAAACCGGGATATTCAACTGTAACCCGACAACATTGGCCGGGGCCATGTCAAAATCGGGTTTGAGCAATTTATACGTATAGCGGTAATATCCCGATAATGTTGGAAGGGCATTGGCCCTTTGCATGTCTATCATTTTCCGGCTCACCAGTTCCTGCTGGTTCAGCATTCTGAAGTCAATCTGTTCTTCGGGTATGAAGCTTTGGCTCATTTGATTGTCAGTCTCAGCAATGGTAATCATCTGATCGATAGTTTCGGTAAGTTCCAGTTCTGTGTCCACTGAAACCCCCAGTTGAAGACGCAGCATATTCGTCGCCATTTCCATTTGTCGTTCCGACGACCTTACCGCATTTTCCATCGTTTTAACCTGCACCGTTAATTGATCCAGGTCAGTTTGTTCAATAATGCCAAAGGTTACCAAAGCAGTGGTTTTTTCATAAAGTCCTACGAGATTTGTGAGGTTTTGTCTGAGCAAATCAAGCAGTTCTTCCGAAATCAATACAAGATGATAACCATCGGTAACCTGGCTTATAATGTCGAGTGTTGACTTTTCAAAACTCATGTCGGCCATTTTCTCATACAATTTTGCGGTTTGGATACCCACGATATAATTGCCGCTGAAAAAAAGTTGGCTGACATTCAGATTAAAGTTGCTTTGTGGTTTGATCTCAATTTCAGAGGCGGGCATATCTTCATTAAAACGAATGGACATTTTGGCACCTAAGGCATTGGAATAATCAGCAGCAGCATTCACCTGTGGCAAACCATTGGCAATGGCTTCGCGCAGAGCCAGGGATGCTTTGTCGCGGGATAAATCGGCATTGGCCATGGATTTATTGTACTCCAGGGCCGTTTGTCTGGCTTCGGCCAGATTAAGGGTGAGCTTCCCCTGGGCGGAAAGATAACTCGTTATGCCCATCAGTAAAATGAGTGTTATTAGTCTGGTTTTCATGTGTTACGTTTAAATAAGTTCAGTTACATTTTCAAAATATTTGTCCATCAGTTCGATGCCTTTCCAGGTGCAAATTCCACGGAGGTAAGGGAAAAATATGCTTCTAAGTACATCCGAAGGTTTAGGATTTAAGGCCTTGAGTCTTTCACTGTTGTGTAAAAGTCCAATGAGTTCATGCAGGAAATTATCCACCAACTCAATTTTTATATCCTTTCTGAAAATATTCTCACGAATTCCCTTTTCAAGCAAAGCGTAGGAAGCGGAGAATTCTTTAAGGGTCTTCTTGCACGCAAAAAGCGATTCATTTACGGCAGGAAAGTACTTTTTGATGTCTTCCATAAAAACCATGGTGTAATCCTTCTGGCGTTTGGTTTCCCGTTTCATGATGAGGAAGAGTGCTTCAATAACATGCTCGGTTTTAGCAATGATTTCTATCATTTGCTTGTTATTGGTTATGATCATTTCTCGCAACGATTGCACCACCAGGTCGTCCTTGTCTTTGAACAATTCATAAATGGTACGTTTCGAAACTC
>SWCB01000324.1_pt1 | contig 74202 bp, 61 predicted proteins | sample 4692901 | NCBI WGS metagenome assembly SWCB01 (sample SAMN10267276, study PRJNA491770) | bioreactor metagenome | isolation source: DHS bioreactor inoculated with subseafloor sediment | place: Japan: off Shimokita Peninsula | collected 2006-08 | reverse complement strand
ACGGTGGTACAGGCTGGTGCATCAGCAACACTTGTTGTCAGCCCACAATCTCAAACTGTAACCTCTTTGCAGGGAAGCACAAATTTCAACATCTTATCCAATTCTAACTGGACCGCGCAAAGTGATGCAACATGGTGCACTGTAACATCAGCAGGGTATGGTAACGGCGCAATAACTGCAAATTACACTGAAAATCAGCAGGTTTACATCCGTACAGCAAACATTGTAATTACAGTTGCTGGAGGTCCATCACAAACCGTTACCGTTATACAGGATGGTGCTGCTGCCAATCTGTCAATTAGCCCACAATTTCAGTTGGTAGGTTCAGGACAGGGTTCAGCCAATTTTAATGTAACCTCAAATGCAGCATGGACAGCTCAGAGCAATGCAAGCTGGTGCCAGGTTACCAGCGCGGGCAATGGTAATGGACAATTGGTAGCCAATTACGAAGAAAACCCATCCGGGAATAACAGGTTGGCGAACATCACAGTGATTGTTGAGGGCATCCCCTTTCAAACAGTTACCCTGGAGCAGGCTGGAACATCCGCTACTTTAGCGGTTAACCCGGCAACACAACATGTTGGTTCACAGCAGGGAAGTGCAAATTTCAACGTAACTTCAAATACTGACTGGACGGCACAAAGCGACGCTGCATGGTGCACGGCGACTCCGTCAGGCAGCGGTAACGGAACAATGATGGCATCATTCACCGAAAACTATTCAGGCGACGAAAGAATTGCATATATTGCTATCCAGGCGAACGGAACCTCAACGCAAACAGTTACCGTTGTGCAAGCTGCAACCGCAGCCACGCTGGCAGTAAACCCGCAACAACAAAATGTCGGAGCTCAGCAGGGAACCACTAACTTTACCATTACCAGCAATACAAACTGGACAGCCACGTCTGACGCATCATGGTGCACGCCTACCCCTGCTGGAAGTGGTAGTGCTACATTGTCGGCTGATTATACGCAGAATACTTCAATCAACCCCAGAAGTGCATTTATTACAATATTCGCTGAAAATGCCGATCCAATAACCGTTACAGTTGCACAGGCAGGTGCTGCTGCGATGCTTACCGTTAGCCCGGAATATCAGAATGTTAGCGCTGCACAAGGAAACTCAACCTTTAATGTATCATCAAACACCACCTGGAATGCTTCAACCACTGCTGATTGGTGTGTGATTACGCCTTCGGGAAGTGGCAATGGCGCACTTCACGCGAGTTATTATGAAAACACTTCCACCACAGGACGAACAGCGACCATCACCATAACCGCAGAAGGAGTGCCTGCCCAAACAGCAACCTTAGCACAATCAGGAAGCGCAGCAACACTTACCCTATCCCCTCCCACACAATTTGTTGAATCCCCGGCAGGAAGCACTTCATATACAGTTACCTCAAATGCGCCGTGGTTGGCCGAAAGCAACCAGGAATGGTGCAGACCTGCATCCTCGGGCAGTGGAAATGGATCATTGGATGTCAATTACGATGAAAACACGACCAATGCAGACAGAACAGCCATTATTACTGTCTCAGCGGAAGGTGCAGGTGATTTTCAGGTGTCACTTGTTCAGAAAGGATTGCTTACCAATATCGAAACTCCCGTATTGGAAAGTAGCTTCAGAATATATCCTAACCCAAGCAATGGCCTGCTAACCATTGAAACTCCGGATGACTTCAAGGGCGAATTGGAAATTAACATCATCAATACCATGGGCGAAAAAATAGATTTTCAAATTCGACAGGTAAACCGCTCAGCTTTCCATCTCAGGCTGAACACTGCATCAACCGGTATTCACCTTATTTCCATCACCAATGGGAAGAAAGTCTTGACACAGAAGTTTATTCTGCAATAATCATCCGGTTAAAGTCAAAAGTGGTGCAGTAATTTTTTGAATTTATATCGTGGTCATGCCCCTGCAATATTCGCTAGAATGCTTAATTTAGCTGCACACAGCACCAAGGCAGTATAATGGCAGCAAAGGGCGGGAATATACAGGTTGATTCTGATAATGAGGAATTCAGGTATGCGGCTGAAATAGCGGAGCATACCAACAAATTACTTTTCGTTACCGGAAAAGCAGGCACGGGCAAAACCACTTTTCTGAAGTACCTCACCTCCACTACCGCGAAAAATATGGTGGTGCTTGCTCCAACAGGCGTGGCTGCGGTAAATGCCGGTGGGCAAACTATACATTCATTTTTCAACATCAAGCCCAGCATTTATTTCCCGGGTGACAAGCGGTTGAGGACTTTTGCACCACCCGAAGACCCGGACAGAAGCGTTATTCACGATCATTTCAGGTACAACCGGGACAAACTTGATGTTATTCGTGGCCTTGAGTTGCTTGTTATCGATGAAATTTCAATGGTGCGCTGCGACCTGCTTGATGTCATTGACCGTTTACTAAGGGTTTTCCGAAAACGGGAATTCATCCCTTTTGGCGGGGTTCAGTTGATTTTAATTGGCGATACTTTTCAGTTGCCGCCCATTGTCAACCAGGGCGACTGGAGTATTCTTGGCCGGTTTTATGATAGTCCATTTTTCTTTAGTTCACGGGTAATGCAACAGCAAAAGCCCATTTACATTGAACTCAAAAAGATTTACCGACAAACGGAGCAGGACTTTATTGATCTTCTTAACCGGATAAGGATCAACAACCTTGAACCTAAGGACATAGAACTGCTAAACAGCCGCTATCTTCATGGGTTTTCACCCGAAGAGGAAGATGATTACATTATCCTGGCTACCCACAATCGCATGGTGGAAGATACCAACAACCGGCGTTTGCATGAAATTGATGAACCAATTTACCGTTTCGAGGCTTCAGTAGTCGGACAATTCCCGGAGAACAGTTATCCGGCCGATTATACCCTAAAGTTGAAAGAAGGCGCGCAGGTTATGTTTTTGCGCAACGACCGGAATAAGCGCTATTACAACGGAAAAATCGGCCATGTGGTAGAAATATCAGAAGAAGGTCTGTTTGTTGCACTTCCCGAAGGCGACATTATTGAGGTGGCGCGCGAAGAATGGGCTAACGTACGCTATACCTGGGATAACAGTGAAAGTAAGGTAGTGGAAGAGATTATCGGTAGTTTTGTTCAGTATCCCCTTAAGCTGGCGTGGGCCATTACGGTGCATAAAAGCCAGGGATTAACTTTTGAAAAAATCATTGCCGATCTTGAAGAGGCTTTTGCCCCGGGTCAGGTTTATGTGGCACTCAGCCGATGCACTTCCTTTTCGGGATTGCTGCTAAAAACCCCTTTAAATGCGCGCTCCATAAAAACCGATCCGGTGGTGCTGGAATTTGCGAAAAATGAAACCCCTTCCACCCTACTCGCCACTCAACTTGATTCAGGCAAATCGGAAAACTACCTAAAGAGGGCCTTAAATGCTTATTTACAGCGCGATTACCCTAAAGCGGCATCTATGGTTTTAAAAGCTTTCGAAGTTCAGGACCTTCAACAAAACCGGGCTACTAAGCTTGTTCAGTATGGAGTCAAAAGAGCAGGGCAAAAAACTTTGACGATCCTCGAAATTATTGATAGTACCTTAAATACAACTAAAGAAAAACCACTTACAGAATTATTTCAGCCAAAATCCCTGTTGCTTCTGGAACAAAGAAAAGTCCTTCGCAAGCTGGAGGCCAGAGTAAAAGAGCATGCACAATTACTTGAAGAACTACACGCGCTCAGACAGACTTTGAAGCAAACAATTAATCTGGTGATTGATGATGAAGCCAACCAAATAGACCAAATTAAGAAGCTCGAAACTGCTCTTGACCGAATAAAGAGAGCAAAAAGAAAGCTCAGCAAAAAGAACTACGAATTACCCGATGAATAAAATTAAAATGACTAAAAATTAAGAAACCAATGAAAAAGATAAGCCTCACAGCAGTAACCATTCTTTTTGTAATTCAACTTTTTGCGCAGGACAGGATAACTGGTAAACCCTTTGCCACGCGATCGGAAGTGATTGGGCAGCATGGGATGGTGGCCACCAGTCATCCGTTGGCCACACAAATTGGACTTGACATTTTGAAACAGGGTGGTACTGCCGTGGATGCAGCCATAGCAGCCAATGCGGCACTTGGCCTGATGGAACCGACCGGCTGCGGTGTTGGCGGCGATTTATTTGCCATTGTTTGGGATGCAAAAACCGGGAAATTATATGGTCTAAATGCCTCGGGACGATCACCCAAATCATTGACAATGGAATATTTTAAGCAACAAAAGATGGACAAAATCCCATCCTTTGGGCCGTTACCGGTGAGCGTTCCCGGCTGTGTTGATGGGTGGTTTGAATTGCACAATCGCTTTGGAAAACTTAGCATGGACCAGTTGTTGAGTCCTGCGATACGTTATGCTGAAAACGGATTCCCGGTAACGGAACTGGTGGCCTATTACCTTGGACGCTCAGTTCCTGCCCTGGGTAGCCGTTTCCCCAATGTTTTGGAAACCTATACTTTGGATGGGAAAACCGTTCCCACCAAGGGAGATATTTTTAAGAATCCAGGTCTGGCAAATACCTACCGCCAATTGGTTAAAGGTGGCCGGGATGCTTTTTATAAAGGCGAAATCGCGCAGGCTATTGCAAAGTTCATGAAGGATCAAAACGGCTTTCTTTCATACGAAGATCTTGCCACACATCATTCCGAGTGGGTAGAGCCGGTTTCTGTGAATTATCGCGGTTATGATGTATGGGAACTACCACCCAATGGCCAGGGTATTGCCGCGCTTCAGATGCTAAATATCCTTGAAGGTTATGATTTCTCAACAATTCCATTTGGCTCAGCCCGGCACATACACCTGTTTGCAGAAGCTAAAAAGCTGGCCTTTGAAGACAGGGCGAAGTATTATGCTGATATGTTATTTGCAGAAGTACCTGTAAATGAATTAATTTCAAAGGATTATGCGAATGAACGTCGAAAATTGATTAATGAGCAAAAAGCCGGAATGTTTGATGCCGGAAATCCTATGGAAGGTGGAACCATATATTTAACCACTGCCGACAAGGATGGAAATATGGTTTCGCTCATCCAAAGCAATTACCGCGGATTAGGCTCGGGTATGGTACCGCCAGGGCTGGGCTTTATGCTTCAGGACCGGGGAGAATTGTTCAGTCTGGAGGAAGGCCATGCCAATGTTTATGCCCCTGGGAAAAGACCTTTTCATACCATAATTCCATGTTTTATAACAAAAAATGGCCTCCCCTACGTCAGTTTTGGTGTGATGGGAGGTGATTTCCAGCCCATGGGCCATGTTCAGGTGGTGATGAATCTGGTTGATTTTGGCATGAACCTTCAGGAAGCCGGGGATGCACCGCGTATCAGCCACAGCGGTTCTTCAGGACCAACCGGAGAAATCCGACAGGATAAAGGCGAAATACAATTGGAAAGTGGGTTCGATTATGAAGTTATCCGTGAACTGATGAACATGGGACACAAAGTGGGCTGGTCCTTTGGCGATTATGGTGGATACCAGGCAATAATGTATGATTCAACGCGGAAAGTATATTTTGGCGCATCCGAATCACGAAAGGATGGACAGGCGGCAGGGTATTGATTGCAAAATGTATGTCTTTTTTAATCAGGCCTTCCTGAATTTCGAATTGTTACCTTTGCAAAAAAGTTATTTCATGCTAGATTATACTGACGACGACCGGCTTCCGGTAACCATACTCACCGGATTTCTGGGCGCTGGAAAAACTACATTGCTCAACCACCTGATCAAAACCAATCCAGATAGCAAATTTGCTGTAATCGAAAACGAATTTGGTGAAATCCCTATCGACAACGACCTGATTGTTGGCATAGAGAACGAGAATATCTATGAGATGTCGAATGGCTGCATCTGCTGCACGCTAAATGGTGAACTGGCCGAATTGCTTTTCGACCTGCTCAACATTAGGCACAAACTCACCCACCTGATTGTTGAAACCACGGGCATTGCCGATCCTTCCACTGTGGTTCAGGCTTTCATGTCGTCGGAACAGATTGAGATGTTTTACCGCATCGATAGTGTGATTTGTATTGTGGACGCGCGTAACCTGAAAGCCATAACCGCCGATACCAACCTCGCTGCCAAACAAATATCATATGCTGACACAATCCTTATCAACAAAACCGACCTGGTAACCGCTGAAGCCCTTGCAGAAGTTGAAGAACTGGTAAAATCCTTCAATCCTTTTGCAGGAATTGTTCATAGTACAAATGGCAACATTGGGGATTTTCAACTGCTTGACACTTACGCATACGCGCCCCAGATTATAGAGGCCTTTGCCGTGAAGGCAGGCAAAATGCAACTTTCAACAGCGCCTGTGAAACCAAATGGATTTTCAGTAGTAAATAAAAGCAAAACGCCACATCACGAAATTGAATCGCACAGTTACACCTTTTCCAGAAATTTCGATCCCCACAAATTCAACTTCTGGCTTGACCATTTGGTGGAATATTATGGTGCCGGGATTTACCGCATAAAAGGGATTATAAGCTTCGACAAAGTGCCGCAAAAAGTGGTGGTTCAATCGGTTCGGGATCACATTATGATTTCGGGAGGAGACTTTTGGGAAGGAGAAGAAAGGGCGAGCCGAATTATTTTTATAGGGAAAACCCTTGAAAAACTCCGGTTAGAAGAAAGCCTTAATGAGTTGCTGGCCGGAGAGCTGCATCAAAGTGTTTCACTGCTTCAGCGGGTTAGTTAATCCGAACAATTACTACTTCAACCATGGACATTTCAAAACCACCGACCCTGCTTCGCAGCTTAACCCGAAAAAATCTCACCTGGGAGATAACCGGCAAGCCTGACCAGATCTTCCTCACCTTTGACGATGGACCAATTCCAGAGGTAACTCCGGATGTACTTCAAATTTTAGAACAATTTAACGCTAAAGCCACTTTTTTTTGTGTGGGGGACAATGTGGCAAAATACCCTGACATTTATCAACAAGTTTTGGATTCAGGACATGCAACCGGCAATCACACTTACCATCATCTGATTGGCTGGAAAACAAGCGTGGAAGATTATGTTAAGGACATTAATAAATGCAAAACGCTGGTTGACAGCAGCTTGTTGAGGCCACCTCATGGCAGGATAAGACCTTCGGCCATAAAGTACCTCCGAAATGATTACCGCATCATTATGTGGTCGGTACTAACAGGAGATTATGACAAGGCGCTAACTCCCGAAAAAGTTCTGAAAAATGCAATAGATCATACAACTGCCGGCAGCATTGTGGTTTTTCATGATAGCCTTAAAGCAGCAGACAGGCTTTTCTACGCATTGCCAAGATTCCTGGAACATTTCAGTAAAAAAGGGTTTACCTTCTCAATCATACCTCAATAAAACACTCATTCGAACTCACACTTTTCAATCAAAGCTGCTTGTTTGTTGTTATTTGCTTTGATAAGTTTGAAGTAAGAGGTAAGAAGTAAGAGGTAACAGGTAAGATGTAAGATGTAAGAGATACAAATTTGAGATTTGTTTAAAGATTCAGCATGTCACATTCGCACAATCATAATCACAGTCACAATCATACCCATCAGCACCACGGAAAAGCATTCGCCATCGGCATAGGATTAAATCTCCTGTTTGTTGCCGTTGAAGTTTTCTATGGATTTTCAGCAAATTCTTCTGCGCTTTTGGCCGATGCTGGCCACAACGCCAGTGACGTACTCGGCCTTGTTTTTGCCTGGACCGCAGCCTGGCTGGCCACCCGAAAGCCCAAAGGAAAATACACCTACGGCCTCCGACGAACCACCATTCTTGTTTCTATTTTAAACGCATTGTTGCTGTTCGGTGCCATGTTTATGATTGGCTGGGAAGCTTTTGACAAATTCTCCCATCCACAACCGGTAGGCGGGAGTCAAATAATGATCGTAGCCGGTATTGGCGTCATTATTAATACCATTACTGCATTGCTATTTATGAAAGGCCAAAAGGAAGACCTTAATATTCGCGGCGCATTCCTTCATATGGCAGCAGATGCTGCGGTTTCGGTTGGGGTTGTGGTGGCAGGATTGTTAATTCTTGTCACTGGAAACCAATGGATCGATCCATTAATCAGCCTGTTCATCATTCTGATCATCCTTTGGAGCACGTGGCGTCTCTTTATCGATTCCATTGATCTGGCGCTGGATGCCGTACCCAAAAACATTGACGTGCAGGAAGTATTCCGTTTTCTTAAATCCAGAGAAGGGGTAAGCGATGTGCATGACCTGCATATCTGGGCCATTAGTACGACACAGGTTGCCCTAACGGCTCATCTCATCATGCCCCGTGGAGGAAATGATGATTTCCTATCCTCATTGCAACATGATCTGGAACATCAGTTTAATATCAGTCATACCACCTTTCAGATCGAACTTTCAGTCATTGACAATCATTGCGCCACACATTGCTGAGGTGTAAAAAAAATCGTCCCCTATAATGTGACTTCTTAATATCCCTTAACCTGATTAAAGGCGCTGATATATTTATCAATGTAAATTTGCTTTGACTTTGCCTTGTATTGCATCACAAACCGGGGATGTTCCAGTGCGATGATGGTTTTGAAGAAACCATGTTCATCATTTAATGCACGCAGGAATTTTTCATTTTTTCCTGTTCCAAAGCAGAAACACACATCGGTATTTACCCCAAAAGCAATTTGTTTTTTAATGCTTTCAATGATAAAAGGGCTTACAAGTCCGGTCAATTCAGTACTATCGTAATAGTTGTAATTTTTAACCCGCCCTTTTTCATCACTTATCGTGAAACCCAGTGGACAAACAGAATTAATATAAAAATCCTGATAAAACTTCACCGGCCCACCGTAAGCTTCAATAACATCATAGACGAAAACAGCGGATGTTTCATGGGTTTCACTGCCAGAATAATCAAGACCGCATTCGTTCCTTAGTCGTTTGCTATCAGTAAAAGGAATGCCGGTTACCCCAGCCCCAAAACGACCCGGATTGATTCCCAGAATAAGATGACGCGCTTTTAAATCATTGTAATACTTCCTGTAAAAGGCCGATGAAACAGCCATCGTTTCACCTTCACCTTTAAAAGGATTCATTACCAGAATACCTTTCGGTAATTTACCTTTATAATCAAGGGATTTATTAAAGTTGATGATTTTTTCGGCAAAGGTCATACTTCCAAAATTTCAAACGATTTTTCAATCCGATAGCAGCGAAGAACATGAGTTTCGGTTATTCTACAATTACAATTCGTTGCACCCCCGAAAAATTGCCAGCTTTTAACACCACAAAATAAACGCCGGGCGATAAATTATGATTAATACTGTTGAGTGATTCACTTTGAAGCGGAAATTGTCCACACATTTGCCCCCACAAATTAACTACTTCAGCATAACCTGATTCATTGAGTAAGGAACAATCGATAGAAATAATGCCACCAGATACATAAACATTCGGTCTATTGGATTTCTCCATTGAAGGAACTCCAGTGGTAGAGAGTTTATTGCTTTCTATGTCCTTCAAGGTATTGATTGAATTTCCCATCACCTTAACTGAAACATTTCCCAGGGCAGAAACATCTGCGTTTAATGTAAGCAAACATGAAGTCGGACTTGTGTAGGAAACCTCCTGAATACTCAGATAGGCGGGTGCATTTAACAATGAGAACTGCTCTTTGCTGAGCATAGGTCTGCGGAAGTAATCGCCATAAAGCGTGAGGGAGATTTTATTGGCCGTAGCAGAAATTCCTACCCAGGGTTGTAACACATTACCGGGCATATTGTTATCCATGTACCCCAACCTGTTGTTCAGGAAATCTGTAAAATATTCCACTTCATCCGCATAAGTATTGTTTTCCCAATCATGGTTTGGCCAAACGTACTCACCCAGAATTGGCCATCGGGCAAAATTCCGTTCTTTAGCTTCATCGATTTCTCCAATCAGAGAATCCACTTTCTGCTGAATAAAAGCATTGTTGATGCTATTTTGCCTGAGGTCAACCCAGCGGGTTTTGGCCAGATCACGAAAATAGGGATCTTCCATCAGTCTTTTCCACCAGTACATCATGCCCGGGTTCCCTGTGGTTACGGTCTGATAAAGCCATCCGGTGGTTTTTAATCCTTCAGGCCAATAATCCACATTCCCATAGCCAAGGTTAAAATCCCATGCTGGACCGGCAAATAGTTTACCCCCATCCCTATCGTTTTCCTTATAAAAATAGGTACTGAATTTATACTTGTCCACTTCCTTAGATATTTCGCTCAGGAGCATAAAATCAACAAAGGAAGGCAGGTCAAAATATACAGGATAACCTGAAAACGGATTCGTAAAATCAGTCGAAACCAAGGCGCTTTCAGCCAAAGTCACAAAGTTTTTGATATAATTCCGTTGCTGTGGTACAATTTCATCGGCTTTGGGATCGAAATACTGGAAAGTTTGCCTTTTTGCCGAAGGATAAAAGGGAGTAACTTCCGACAGCCATCCTTCAGTAGCATAATTAAAATCCCAATCCATTTTATCGACCCTGACAATATACCCACCGGTAAGATTTTCACCAGAAATTTCGTTCGGGTCCAGTTTTTCAATGTCCACACGGTTTTTATCCCTTTTTATCCGCTCCATCAGCACGTAAATGCCCTTATAATCGCCATTTAACACCACTTCACAATATCGGGTACGACTGGCATAACCGGTCATTTTACGCGCCATTTCAAAGGTCATAGTATTACGCAACATTGATTTATCAGTATAAGGCGCATACAAAACCCAATCGTTTTCGGAAGGCATCCCTAACAATGACACATTTTGATTGTCGCCACTTGCGGTTCTGGTTTCCACCGAATAAGATTTTTTAGGAAACATTTGCGAGGATTGTCCCCGGATTTCTATACCAATATTGCCGGTGTAGTGGTTAAAAGGATCATTAATATCATTTTCCAGGCCTGGACCATTTTCGATTATCCCCATAAAACCAGGGATTTTGGGCTCATCGGGAATGGAAGCACCATAGGTATCAATAACAATGATGGGCAGGTTTGACGTGAACTGTAGCGGTTGCGGAATTTCTTTCACCACATCATCGAAATACCAGGCATTTCCGGGTTCGGTGCCGAGGATATCCGCAAAAATAACCATGCGTGTATAATTGTGGTACGCCATTCCCGAAAAATCAAATTCCAATCGGTTCCACTGTCCGGGAATAGGTGTAAGCCACACTTCCTTGAAAGAGGAGTTGTCGCTGTTTTCGAATTTCAACACTACATCACCACCTGAAGAAGGGGGTAAAACCGACAAACAATAGCGGGGGAAATGATCAAAATCAACCGGTTCATTCAGATCAAGATAAATTAAATTGTATGGATCGGTGTTGGTAACTACCTGCATACAATGATCCGATGAATTCACATTATCAGGTGCCGGATTGTACACCATCCCACCTGAACCAGCGTAAATCATCCATTCGGGTATTATGTTCTCCCAGTTACTGACGGTATCATACGTTTGAGCATTTACAGAAAATGAAAAACTGATTGCCATGGCAAACAGGAAGATAATCTTAGATATGGAATGAAATAATGAAGGCATGTTTGTAATGTTAGAAGATTTATGCAGGACAAAACTACTCAATTCCTGACAAATTTGGCAAAACCGGCTTTCCCATGGGTAATATATTCAATGAGATAGTAACCTTGTCGTAAACCACGCACATCCAAATTGATGCCAGCACCAATATAAATATAAGGCACGCTCATTTGTCGGCCGGCCAGGTCAAAAACCAACACAAATTCAGGCTCCGAGGTCAATGGTAAGCGTAATTGTGAGGATGTGGGATTGGGATAAACCGCGACATCGGAAGATTTATGAATCAATTCAACGGTGTTGTTGCCCGAAACGAGCCATTGTTCGGGATCAATAAAAACCGAGTCTATTTTAAAGCCGGGGTAAATGATCCATTCCTGAAGGTTTTCTGTATTTTCAAAAACTATAGTCGTATCCATATCAACCCCTTTGAACCGAATGGGAACAGGCATCTCAAAAAATTCAACAGAAGCGTGCGATTGTTTCTGTGAAAGCCTTAGCCTATAGTCGTTTGAGGCAAGCTGGCTCACTTCAGCATGATAGGACGGAAAGCCCTCTCCATAATACCAATCCTCAAAGAAGCCGGTGAGGTCGCTGCCACAAGTCGCTTCAAGGTGCGCTTTCAGATCATTTGTTCCGGCAAAGCCATAGCTCAGGCGATCATCGTTCAAATAATTGCGACAGGCTTCATAGAATGCTAAATCGCCCATTTTCCAGCGCAGCATGTGCAACAAAAGCGCGCCTTTGTAATAACTCAAACGTGCGCTGAACACTCTTTCCACACTCGTGGTATCTTCAACAAACACCTTTCCATCCGGCCGGGAAACCACAAAATCAATGGCCTGGGATTTCCAAAAAGGCCAATAGTAATCAGGGGAAAAACGTTCATATGCAAGCGCTGAAAGGTAAGTGGCAAAACCTTCATTCAGCCAGATATCCTGCCAAGAATTGAGCGTTACAGCATTTCCAAACCATTGATGAGCCAGTTCATGGGCTATGATTTCATAATCGAAGCGCCCCATAAACGACATGGTTTGATGTTCCATACCCCCGCCCCATCCAAACTGAGCATGACCGTACTTTTCACCAAGAAAAGGATATGGCGTGAACAATTCACTAAAAAGTTCCATAAACTTTATCGTTTCGGTCGTTTTCTGCATGCTTGCCACAATGTCTTCGGGATAAACATAATTGAGTATTTCAACCGGAAAACCATCAGAAATGGCCCATTGGGAATAAGCTTCATAATTGGTAACGGCCACCGCGATGAGGTAAGGCACAATCGGGAAACGGTGCTTCCAGTGGCAGGTGCGGATGCCGGTATTCACTTCCTCGCTTACAAGTACGCCATTTGAAGCAGTGCGATACAATTCAGGGCAATGAACAATAACGTCAATGGAATCTGCTTTATCGGTAAGATCATTTTTGCCTGGCCACCAATCCCGGCAACCATAAGGTTCTGAGAGCGTCCACATGCCCCAGACATCTTTGTGCTTTTCCCGCCCCACCGAACCAAAACCATTGCCTGTGGGCGGAATGCCATGATAAAAAATTTCTATTTCAGCGGAAATACGGGCATCAAAATCAGCAGGCGGAAATATTTTCAAATCAAAATCACCCGAATGCTGATATGTAGTGGGGTTACCATCAAACAGAACGGAATCAATAAGAAAGGCAGTACTTAATTCCATATCAAAACCTGATATTACATCGCCAATTGCCTGAAATCGGGTAATTACCGAGCCGCTGATTTCTTCCTGCGCAGGATTAATATGAAGATTAAACCGGAGATAAGTTACATTAAAGTTATTTGTTTTTTGTCCTCCATCTACACGCACAATTGCGCGTTGCCGCTCTCTCTTTAATGCGCAATGTTCAACCCCGGAGCCCAATCTTATTTGTGAGAAAGCCAATGGGCACAAAAATGGCAAAAGCAAAAAAATGAAAACGTTTTTTTTCATATCAGGCATAAAGATAATCAAAAACAGAAAGGGCTGCCTGTGAACAGTACAAGGATTGGCTGGGATGTAGAAAAATATTTTTACTGCCCGACAATTGATTTTTCAATCCTCCGGTTTATGAAACCGCTCAAATACTTACAAAAATCACCATCTTTGCAAAAGGAAACCAAAACATGAGATTCAGGGATATTTTTCAACGATTTATAATTAGCATCCAGACGGCAGCATTGATTCTTTTGTCTTCGTGCGCTGTTCAGGATTCACCTTCGGGGGGACCAAAAGACATCGCGCCCCCGGAAGTAATTAAATCTGTGCCACCCAACAACAGTGTAAACTTCGAGGGCGACCGGATAACACTGACTTTCAGCGAGTTTGTTACCCTCAAGGAAATCAACAATCAATTGGTCGTTTCCCCTCCGGTAAAAGAAACCCCTGAATTTATCATGCGCGGGAAAAACATGACCATGAAATTTAAGGAGCCTTTGCGAGAAGACGCCACCTATAATTTCTTTTTTGGGGATGCCATTGTGGATATTACCGAAGCCAACCCGCTTGCTTCATACAACTTCAGCCTTTCCACAGGCCCGGTGCTGGATTCATTGTCCATCAAGGGCAAACTTATGGATGCCTTTAGCCAAAAACCCGTTGAAGGTGCGTTTGTTATGTTGTACGACAGCATCTACGATTCTGTACCTTACCTCCAACGTCCTTACTATCTGGCTAAAACAAATAAAGCCGGTGAGTTTATTCTGAATAATTTGCGCGACTCAAAATACCTGATGTTTGCCCTTTCGGATATCAACAGCAATTACCTCTACGACCTTCCAACCGAGAACATTGCTTTTGCCGATTCGCTCATCACGCCCTTATACTTCGGAGAACAGTCAAAGCGGGATACCATATCTGCAGATACCCTGACCGACAAAGTTTCTATGAAATCGGATTCGGCAAAGGCACAACTCTATTTTATTACTAATGATAGCCTTAAGATAGATTTTACGGACAGTCTATCCATCAATAAAACACCTGACACCCTTTCGGGGATGGGCATGGAATTGAAGAAACCGGTCTTTCCATCCTACACACTTTATCAATTTCGCGAATCCGACACTACGCAGCAATTGCTGAAAGGCACCGTTTTGCGAAACAGTGTTATAAACATGGTTTTTCGACAACCAGTAAAATCTTTCACCTTTACCCCCATTGAACCTGTATATGCGGACAACTGGGCGATAACCTCCTACAATCGCAACCTTGACTCATTAACCATTTGGATACGCAAGCCATTGAGCGATAGTTTGATCGTTGAGGTAGCCGACAACGGAACTGTCCTGGATACACTCTATCTTGCATTGGTTCCACCGGTAAAACAGATCCGGGGAAAGGCACAAACAGCTAAACCCGTATCCCTGGGAATACAATCCAGTTTAAAAGGATCAAAAATCCGACCCGACCGCGACCTGGTGATTACCTTTGATGACCCGGTGGCTCAATTCAACCTGGAAGAATTGGTCCTTTTTGCAGATACCATCCCCATTTCTCCCAAAATATTTTTTACTGATTCGCTGCAATTGAAACTCAGGATTAAATATCCCTGGAAGGATGGTATAAAATACAGATTGGAACTACCCGACAGTTCCTTTATGAGTGTTTTTGGCCATGGGAATGACAGCACCACCTATAAATTCACCAGCTTAACCGAAGAAGAAACAGGATCAATAAAGATGTCAATAAAACCGCATGAAGAGGGTCAATATATTGTACAACTCCTTGATGAAAAAGAGGCGGTTCTTCAGGAGAATATTATCACGAAGGAGGGTATTTTGGAATATAAATATCTTCCGGCACGAAAGTATATGTTTAAAGCGATTCTCGACTTAAACAAAAACGAAAAGTGGGACACAGGCAATTACTTACAAAAGCGACAACCCGAACCGGTTTTTTATTTTTCCAAGCTTATTGAACTGCGCACCAACTGGACTATAGAAGAAGAGTGGGTGATTGAGTAAGGAATTTAGGGAATAGGTTAAAGGGAATAGGTTACAAAGAATAGAGAACATAAAATAAGGAAAAGGAAGTTGACAATAAGAAGTTCTCAGTTAGCAGTAAACATTTGGTCTCGTTTTTTGGGACGAGGGCAGTTGGCAATCTCAAATATCGGGAAAAAGCCGGGAATTGGCTAAACCGAAGGTGAGGCTAAGAGTTAGTAAGAATATCAGACTGCAGTTTACCGATCCTCGCCCCAAATCCCTTCTTCCCTTGTGATTGGCAATCCCAAATCCGAAACATCCTACACATCCATAAAATTAAAATCCGGCAAAACTTAGCGTTTATGCCGGATTTTAATTGGATTTGCAAATCCAATGAGACACTTTATCCGTTGCATTTATCAATACACTGAACAATTTCAGTGAGTGATGAAGCTTTCACAGAGTAGTGTATTTGCTTTCCTTCACGTTTTGAAATCAGGACACCCTTACTTTTGAGGATGTTCAGATGGTGAGAAGCAGCGGCTTGTTCTATCTTGAGATATTCGTAAATTTCAGTAACACTTAACTTCTTTTTCTCATTGAGCAGATCAATAATCGCTATTCTCATCGGATGGGCGATTGCACGCAGTTTGCTCGCGGCAGCCTCCAATTTTACAATGTCTAATACAATCTCTTTAGCCATAATAAAAGGTTTTAAAATTTACTGACAAAGGTATATAATATAATCACATCAGCCTGCATATGTTAGATATATAAGTAACTAAATTTGATTTAAAGGCAGATTGTACGCACAATATACCAAATATTTCGAGTTAGACACTGAAAAACAGACTGTTACAAATTTACCCTCATCAACCAAAAAAATTAACTATTAATATAACGATCCAAACCGATCAATTGATTTCAAATAACTCTGTGAATCTAAAATTATTTCCATCAAAAAGACCTTTGTCACTCAATTTCAATGCAGGTATTACCAACAACGCCATAAAAGACAATGTCATGAAAGGTGCATCCAACGAAGTTCCCAGGATTTTAACCAATTGGTTTAGTTCACTGTAGCGTCTTGCTACTTCATAACCATCGTCTGCCGACATAATGCCTGCAACAGGTAAGGGAAGAATTTCAACCTGAGCACCATTCACTACCGCAATTCCTCCTTTTTCTTTTACGAGGGCATTTACTGCAAGTGCAATGGACTCATCATCAACTCCTACCGCAATAATGTTATGACTATCGTGGGCAACGGTTGATGCAATTGCGCCCTGCATTAACCCAAAACCCGAAACAAAATTCAGGGCCGGCCAGGCAGGATTGTAGCGGTTCATTACCAGCATCTTCAGAACATCACGTTTAGGGTCGGAAACCACACAGCCATCAACAATAGGGGCATCCACAATCAGCCCTTCAGTAATCAACTGGCCTTCAATGGCTTGTTGAACTCTTATTCTGGGAGCGATGGCCTTTACATTTAGCATTTCGGCCGTAAGACTGAGCGCATTGAACTGATTGGGGGTTTCTTCCTGAACATGTTCAATCAGGGATTTCCCGGCTTCAGCCACCCTAACCCCACCAATATAAACCTGTTGCACATTAAAATCAGCAGGATTATCCACAACAATAAAATCCGCAAAATGTCCTTCGCGCAACAATGCAGGCTTAAGATTGTAGTGCTTGGTGGGATTCTGGGTACAAGCCCTGATAACATCCATAAAATTATGTCCAAGGGCAATGGCCCGTTTCACCAAAAGATTAATGTGACCATTTACCAAATCATCGGGATGCTTGTCGTCCGAGCAAAACATAATCATGTCCGGATGGTCTTCTATTAGCTCAATCAGGGCATCAAAATTTCGTGCTGCACTCCCTTCGCGAATAAGCACTTTCATTCCTGCATCTATTTTATCGAGGGCTTCTTCAGGTGTAAAGCATTCATGGTCGGTGGTAATTCCAGCTTCCGCGTAGCGTTTGGCTTCTTCGCCAAGAATTCCGGGAGCGTGACCATCAACAGGTTTGTTGTATTTTTTAGCCAGTTCCAGTTTTATGGAGACCTCGGCATCGCCGTGTAGCACCCCCGGGAAATTCATCATTTCGGAGAGGTAATAGATTTCGGGCCACGACAGCATTTCTTCCACTTCCTTTGCACCAAGATTGGCTCCGGAAGTCTCAAAAGAGGTTGCCGGAACGCAGGATGGCGCACCAAAATAAAACCTGAAATTTACTTTTTTGCCATTGTTAATCATAAACCGAACGCCCTCCATGCCCAAAACATTCGCAATTTCGTGAGGATCGGAAACAGTGGCAGTTGTGCCATGCACCACAGACAAACGGGCAAACTCAGAAGGCAACAGCATGGAACTCTCAATATGAACATGGGCATCGATCAGGCCCGGAAGGATGAACTGAGTTTCTGCCGTATCGGTTTTAACTACCTTTTGAATTTTATTACCGACTACTTCTATTCGTCCCGGAAAAACTGTACCCGAAATTACGTCAACAATCTGTCCACTCACTGAAAAATTATGATTCTCCATAGCTTAAATTTTGAATTGATCTAACTAAACTTTTATCAAGGTAAAGGTTAATGTCAACAAAAACCCTGCCTTAAAAAAATAAAAACCCTTCGTGTCTTATTAACGAAAGGTTTTTGTTGTGAATTATTCTCAGAATTTATTCTGTTTCCTGTAAGTTTTTGTAAACGGGAATAATATCCACATCCATCTTTTTGAGTTCTGCTTTGGCCTTGTCAAAATCTTCGGTAAAACCAAGTAAAAAGCCACCGCCACCCGAGCCGCAAAGTTTCAGGTAAAATGAATGTGAATCCAGACCATAACGCCATATTTTCTTAAAAGATTCCGGAATCATCGGATCCAAATGATCATAAAGAAACTTTGACAAAATACTGAGCGTATCAAAAAACTTCCGTGTTTCCCCTTTGATCAGACTTTTTATACATGTATCGTTCAAGGGGATCATTTCTTCACGCACCCGGGTCATAAAACCATCAACTTTGCACTTATCGATGAAGAAATTCACCAATGGTCCGGTTTTACCAGGACTACCGGTATTAATCAAGAAAATGGCGCCTTTTTTATCGTGCTTGTTTCTGGGTATGCCTACCATGCATACATTCTTGTTATTATGAATCAACAGCGGATGTTTTATGTAACAATTGAGTGGGTCCATACCCGAGCTGGTGCCATGGAAATAGGACTCAAGTTGAGAAAACACCTCTTTCAGCATGGTAACCTCTTCCCTGGGCAACTTGCGGTCGCCGGGCATGTGCGCTGGAACGTACCTCTCGTAAAGGGCTGCCACCAAAGCACCTGAGCTTCCGATACCATATCCCTGTGGAATGGTGGATTCAAAATACAAACTATGGCGAATGTCGTTTTCTAAGGCATCAACATCAAAATCGCAAAGCAATTCACCTTTGTCTTTCAAATCACGAATGTAAGCAGCATATTCCTTTAGCAGATGGTTGGAACTCACTGCAAAATCATAATCGGTATATTTATCATGATTTATAAAACTCAACTCACCCCTGAAATGGGTATATGGGATGGTAAGTCCCATCGAATCGCACAGGATACTGTATTCTCCAAAAAGAAGGATTTTGGCATAAAAAGTTCCGGCTTTATGTTTCATTTGCTTGGGTTTGTAAATTAATGGGCCCATAACCGATTTGGTCATCGATCATGGCAGGATTGACACAATAGTCCTTAACATCGCTGAGGAAAGGCTTTACGGCCTCCGTCTCTGATTCGGGATAGAGAAGGTGTATGTTGGGCCCTGCATCCAGGGTGAAACATATTTTTACTTTACTTTTCTCCCTAAAATGCTTTAGTTTATCTAAAACTACAAGGGTATTGGGGTGCATGAGCATATAACCTGGGTTTGAACTCATCATCATGGCGTGTAAAGATAATGCTTCATTTTCGGTAATTCGCGAAAAATCATCCCAGTTTCCTGATTTTATTGCATCAAGCAGCAGCGACAGGTTGGATTCTGCCTGTTTAAAGCGCGCCTCAGCAAAAGGATGCCCATTCATAAGATGATGTCCAACGCTACTTGACACTTTTTTTTGTGATGCATCAACAATAAGGATGGTATTTTTGATGTGATGAAAAATTTCATGTGGTTCAAAAGGCAAAGGAACAGCATATTCATCCGAAGAGCCTGAAACATGTGTATGCTTGCCCCAAACTGTAAAACCTCCAAACACAGACCTTGAAGCACTGCCAGAACCCAATCGGGCAATGACGGATGCTTTCTTAAAAAAGTCATCCTGATAATTTTGAGTTCCTTCGAGTTGTTGCTCCAGATCGCACAAACAGAGCGCCAGTGCACTCATTGCCGATGCACTGCTCGCAATGCCCGCCGAATGAGGAAAACTATTTTCGGACTGAATTTCGAGCATTGCACCTAAAAGAAACGGGAAAGTGCCTTTGAGGGAATCAAGAAAAGTGCTTAACCTTTCAGCAAATGCAGGATTACGCTCGCCACTCAGTTTAAAATCCAATTCCAGGCCACTGTTGTTCAATTTTCCAGGCAAAAGTTTTACACGGGTGCGGGTTACTGCATTGTTCAACGTAATACTCAATGAAGCATTTTGAGGTAACTGTTGTTCCCGCTTACCCCAATATTTTATCAGGGCAATGTTTGACGGACTTTGCCAGGAAGACACCAATCCACCCGCAGGAATTAATTTTTGATTACTCATAATCAGCTTATAAAGGATTGGGGGTTAGGTGTTTTATCTTTCAATACAATATCATCATAATTGAAAAAGGTTTCACAGCCTTTTTCTGAAAAATATGCTTTTACATATTCCGGGCCGGCAGCGCTGGAGGCCAGAATAAAATCACCGCCCCAGGCACCCAATGATTTTATGGCACCATCAAAATCAGAAAACTTTAGGTCCTTCACCATTTTAACTTTCAGAATTTCTGACATTATCTGTTCATGTTGCGTGATCAGCTCATTAAAATCAGAAAGATCTTGAGTTTCCAGAATTCCATGACTTATAGCCGAGATTTCTTCTACTTTATCTTTCAGTACTTCGGGGTATTTTTTCAGAAATAAGGATACTTCTGCCGCGCTGTTCTGCTTGTTTCCCAAAAAAATAAAATAGAGAGAATCGGAGAATTTCGGTCTGAAATCAACGTGGTGCCAAGATACTGAATCGTTTGACCTTTGAAATAAAACCGGACTTTCAGAAATGGCGCAGGCCACATCATAACCTGAACCATTTGAAATGTGATTATGCAATTCCAATGCATCCACATTGGCAAATTTCGCCAATAACGCTATGAGCGTGGAACTGCTGCCAAAGCCCCAGGAACGGTTGAATTCAAGATGCGTTTTTATTTTTGTTCCCAGAAATTCGTCTAAAAAAGCAGGATTCAAACTTTTGGTTTTCAACAATATTTTTTGCAACCGCATGCCTAAGGCATCATCACTCCACGAAACAGTATTTAGTTCCTGAAGCGAATAACTTCCTTCAAACCAAATTCCATCTGTATCGCTTGCCTGCCATTCGAGCAAACCCGTCGCTGTTTGCTCAATATACATAACTTGTCCCAAGCTGAGCGGCAAAGCCAGTGATAGCGCACCATGCATTACCAGGTATTCTCCGGTCAGCATTAATTTGCCATGTGCGTATAGGGTCTGGGACAGGTTCATCAATTATTAATTTTCAACGCGTTTTCTTATGGAATCCAGAAAAACAGATACACTGTTGTGCGACACCTTGTGACTTTTAAAATATTCTACTGCAAGGACCTTCTCCTGATCATTGGCCTTAAAAGTATTCAAAATATTAAGCAAATGCATTTTCATATGGCCAATTTGAATACCTTTTGTAGTTAATGACCGGATGGCACCAAAGTTATTGGCAAGACCAACTGCTGAAGCGATCTGCATCAACTCAGGAGCCTGCGGGTTTCCGAGTAATTCGAGCGAAAATTTTGACATAGGATGCAAGGAAGTAAGGCCGCCAACAGTGCCAATGGATAAGGGCATGGTGAGGCTGTAATGAAACCTTCCATTATCAATTTTAATCTCGGTCAGACTTTTATAGCTTCCGTTTCTGCTTGCCCATGCATGTCCCGAGGCTTCAATCGCTCTGAAATCATTACCGGTTGCCAGAGCCACAGCATCAATACCGTTGAAAATACCTTTGTTATGTGTGGTTGCACGATATATATCTACGGAAGCAATCTGAACAGCTTTCTCAAATTTCCACACAAATTCTTCTGCAGTTAAATGTTCATCAATTTCCTCTATATCCTGAACATCACATTCTACCCAGGTCTTTACCAAACATTCCGGTGTGTAATTGGAAAGTATAGACATGATGACCTGCAAAGGTTCACCGCCCCCGAATAAATCGGATTCATTCACAAATGACTTAAGTCCGGCAGCATATTCTTCCAGACAGGAGTTTATGAAATTTGCACCCATTGAATCACGGGTATCAAATTTTACAACTAGCTGGTAATAATTATCGAGTGAATCTGTCTTATCAATCAATTCCATATCCAGCACACCGCCACCCCGTTTTTCCATATTGGCAGTAATACCAGCGGTTCTATTAAGGAGTTTTTGTTTGAGCTGCCCAAAATTTTGTTGCAAAAGGTTAAAGTCTCCGTTCCAGATAAAATGCACCTGACCAATTTTTGTAACTGATAACACTTCGGAATGAAAGCCCCCCTTATTGGCCCAAAATTTAGCACCATTTGAAGCTGCTGCAATCACCGAGCTCTCCTCAATAACCATAGGAACCATATAAATACGTCCATTAATCATTACGTTAGGCGCAATACCATAGGGAAAGAAATAATTGGTAAGGGTATTCTCACTAAATTCATCCAACATCTTTTGGATCTCAGGATCACTATGCCAGAACGACTTAAGCTTTGCATCCGCTTCGCCAGGGTGTGGGGTAAAAGCAGCGATAAGCTCCAGTTTTTGCTGTTTGCTCAACCGTGAAAAACCAGATATTACTTTAGGCTCAGTCATTGTTCGATGGTTAATTGTCTCAAATTCTTCTTAAAATCCGCAAAATTAGTATTTTGATTCCCCCTTACCTACACTTTAAAGTAATAAAGAATAAGTCCGACTCATTGTGAACTTCTAAATAACCACAAAAAAGTAATTTTTGTTCAATGTTTCATGTATATTTATTAAACAAAATAAAATCATTTACTTCTTTTCTTATCAGGTTCAATCAACCTAAACCATCAACCATGTATTTATAAGAGCCCGTTAAACTTAGATGATATGAACCAAATATCATCATCTGCCGTTTATTAAAATGTTGTATTTTTGAAACATCTTATTCAATATCTCATGACCGTATTCGTAAACAATGCCGAACTCAGAATTTTTAACGGGGCAAAGGTAATAGATGTGCTTCGGGCTTATTACCGCAACATTCAATTGGATTTTCCTGAAATGGCTCCTGTAATATTAGATCAATTTGGCAATATCATTGAGATGGATGGGGAAGTAGCAAACCTCAAAAGGATATATACCCTTGAAAGTGAAGTACTTAACGAAAATGAAGGCTATGAGAACTTTTAAATTTTGCCTCTATGGCATATTGCTAACGATGGCTTTGAATGCCAGTGCGCAAAAGGATACTACCCGAATTGTATTGTTATCGGTAAACGATATGCATGCAAAAATTGATAATTTCCCAAGGTTTAAGTCTCTGGTGGATAGCATAAGGGGATGTCATAAGAATGTACTCTTATTGTCGGCAGGCGATATTTTTACGGGAAATCCAGTGGTGGATCAATATCACGATAAGGGCTACCCTATGATACAATTGATGAATTTAACCGGTTTTAATGCCAGTGCTTTGGGCAATCATGAATTTGATTATGGCCAGGAAGTACTTGCCAAACGAATCGCTCAGGCAGAATTCCCCATTTTGAGTGCGAATGTTTCTTTTGATGAAGCACCACCACTTGACATAAAGCCATATACCATCATTACACTTGATAACGGGCTCAAAATCGGAATTCTTGGATTAATCCAGATCAATGATGCAGGAATACCCGATACTCATCCCTCTCGATTACAAGGCATTTCCTTCAAACCAGGCATTGAAATTGCCCCTGATTATAAATGGCTGGCTGACAGTTGCAATTTAGTCATCGGGCTTTCACACCTTGGATTTGAGACAGATGTTGTATTGGCAGAGAAAATGGGCACTTTTGACGTAATTATTGGCGGTCACACCCATACCCTTGTGAGCAACCCGCGTGAGTACAACAATGTATTGATCCTTCAAAGTGGTTCCGGTCTGAAATACGTTACCATGACCACACTTTGCATCGTGGACAAACAGGTTGTTGGTAAAAAGGCTCAAGTACTTGAAGTACAAAAACATCAACATACCGATGCAGCGCTTGATTCATTACTGGCTCAATTCAATGACAACAAGGAACTGAATCAGGTTATTGGCATTGCACTTAATGATATCTCGGGTAAAGATGAACTCGGCAGCATGATGACAGATGCCATGACCTCGATTGAACCTCTTGAAATTGCATTCCAGAATAATGGCGGCATAAGGGTAGATCAATTCCCTCAGGGAGATATCAGCATCAAAGATGTGTATAAATTGGATCCTTTTGGCAATGAAATTATTCATTTCAAGATGAGCGCCAAAGAAATAAAATCTCTCATTATCAATTCTTTTAACCGCGAAAAAGAATTGGATTTACAGGTTTCGGGGTTAAACTATACCGTAATTACCAACAAGGAAGGCCTGGCAACGGATGCTGTTATCACCCTGCCCAATGGCTCAATTCCTGATGACACAAGGTTGTTTGAAACCGGCGTAAGCAGTTACATAGCAAGCAGTTACACCTTTGACCATGCCGATGAAGGGACCTCACTCTATACCATTACTGCACAATCGTTGATTAACTTTATAAAAGAAAAGAAAGTGATTGACTACAAGGATGTTAAAAGAACCTCTGTCAGGCTGGCAGAGTAGCGGATCAAACAAATTTCGTTAATTATCATCTACTTTGCACTTGCTGCAGACATCCTGGCATTTTACCATTTTTCTTCCTGCTTAATCATCGGTGGCTCCATTCCGGCTTTCAGGCTCTCAATCAACTCTTTTGCCTGTCTGTTTACCTGTATTAAATAGGAATCCCAAAGTGGGGAATACATCGAATCTTCCTTGTTTAACCATCGCTCAATGGGGAATCGGGTTGATTGTTTTAAAATCATATCACTAAGGGTATAGCGATAACGGCCCGGCTTGAATTCAAGTTTTAGCGTGTAATTGACAATACCGGCAATCAGTTTGTCGCCTTCCTCGTCATTGAGAATTTCAAAACGGTGCGCAATTTCAATAACCGCACTTTCCCGGTTCCTGATCCGGCAGGCATCCGCAGGATTATTATATTGGGTATTTATCCATTCAATGGCCCTGACATACAATTCATCACCAGTGCCAGACATTTGAATAACATCTTGATAATTTATCAACTGCGTATCTTCATCAATGGGCAGCGCCATTGATTCGATATCCTGTGCATTTAACAGGTTTACTCCAGCAACAAAAAAAATGGATAATGTTATCAAAAAATGTTTCAGCATAATATTTGATTTTTAAGAAAATACGGAAGTGTTAACATTAGAAAATCATGCCAAACTTAGAAGAAATATTGACAAGTTGCAAATTTAGAATGTTAGAACGAATTTTATGGTGGTTTCGAGTGCTTTGTGTAATGGTGGTTTCGGCTGCTCGTGTTATAGTGGTTTCGACTACGCTCAACCACCAAATCGGTGCTTGAGCGAAGTCGAAAGCATCCGATACAAGGAAATGTGGTTTCGGCTGCTGATATAGTGATTGTTTCGGCTGCTCGTGTTATGGTGGTTTCGACTTCGCTCAACCACCAAATCGGTGCTTGAGCGAAGTCGAAAGCATCCGATTTAACGAGTGGGGGTTTCGTTCCGATAAATATCCAAACTGCCAAATTACAAAATTCCTCCACTTAGAGCCATAAAGAACAACAAAAAAGCCCTGCAGAAAGCAAGGCTTTTTCTATTCAATAGAATGATTCTTAGTACATTCCACCCATGCCACCCATTCCCGGGTTTGGCATTGCGGATTCTTTTTCTTCTTTGATGTCGGCCAATACACACTCGGTAGTGAGCAACATTCCTGCGATGGAGGCTGCATTTTCGAGGGCAACGCGGGCTACTTTAGTCGGGTCAATAACGCCGGCGAGCATCAGGTCTTCATAAACTTCGGTGCGTGCATTGAAACCATAGTTTCCACTTCCTTCGCGAACTTTCTGAACAATAACCGAACCTTCAAGGCCTGCATTTTCAACAATCTGCCTGAGGGGCTCTTCCAGTGCGCGTTTAACGATAGCAACACCGGTTTCTTCGTCTTCGTTTTCAACTTTTAACCCATCAAGGGAAGCAATAGCCCTGATATAAGCTACACCACCACCCGGGATAATACCTTCTTCAATGGCAGCGCGGGTTGCATGAAGTGCATCGTCGAAGCGGTCTTTCTTTTCTTTCATTTCAATTTCGCTGGCAGCACCAACATAAATAACGGCAACACCACCGGCCAATTTGGCAAGGCGTTCCTGCAGTTTCTCTCGGTCGTAATCAGAGGTTGTGGTTTCAATCTGTGATTTAATCATTGAGACTCGTGCGGCAATATCTTCGGAAGTTCCGCGACCACTAACAATGGTAGTGTTTTCCTTATCGACGCTTACTTTTTCAGCCTGACCTAAATAGGAAAGATCGGCATCTTCAAGGCGGAAGCCTTTTTCTTCTGAAATTACAGTACCACCAGTAAGAACTGCAATGTCCTCAAGCATTTCCTTGCGGCGATCGCCAAAACCAGGGGCTTTAACAGCAGCAATTTTGAGCGAACCACGGATTTTATTAACCACGAGAGTAGCAAGTGCTTCACCATCAACATCTTCGGCAATAATCAACAGCGGACGTCCGGTTTGAACAGTTTTCTCCAGAATGGGAAGAAAATCCTTCATAACCGAGATCTTCTTGTCATAAATGAGAATGAATGGATTTTCAAAAACGGCTTCCATTTTCTCTGCATCGGTAATGAAGTATGGAGAAATGTAACCACGGTCAAACTGCATACCTTCCACAACCTTCACGGTAGTTTCAATGCCTTTTGCTTCTTCAATGGTGATTACACCTTCCTTTTTAACTTTATTCATGGCTTCGGCAATTCTTTTGCCAATAAAGCTGTCATTGTTTGCCGAAATGGTAGCAACCTGGGTGATCTTCTCGCTACCTTCTTCAATCTTAATGGATTGTGAATGTAAATATCGACCACCTTTGCTACGGCTTTTTCAATACCACGCTTCAAATCCATTGGATTTGCACCAGCGGTAACGTTTTTCATTCCTGTAGTAACGATTGATTGGGCCAAAACGGTTGCGGTAGTGGTACCATCACCGGCAACATCAGCGGTTTTTGAAGCAACTTCCTTCACCATCTGTGCACCCATGTTCTGAACGGTATCTTTAAGTTCTATTTCTTTGGCTACGGTAACACCATCCTTGGTTACTATCGGGGCACCATATGTTTTATCAATTATTACATTGCGACCTTTTGGTCCCAAAGTAACCTTTACTGCATTTGCCAGGGCATCTACTCCTTTTTTGAGCCCTTCGCGAGCTTCGATATTGAAAATAATCTGTTTAGCCATTTTGTTAACGTTTTTATTGTTTAAAGACTTTAAATAATTTAGATAACTGCTACGATATCAGATTCACGCATGATCAGATAATCGTTACCTTCAATGGTAATTTCAGTTCCGGAATATTTACCATAGAGAACCAAATCGCCAACTTTAACCGTAAGTGGCTCATCCTTTTTGCCCGGCCCTATGGCCACAACAGTACCACGTTGAGGTTTTTCCTTTGCGGTATCAGGAATAATTATACCTCCGGCTGTTTTTAGCTCAGCGGCTGATGGCTGGATTAACACTCGGTCAGCCAATGGTTTTACGTTTACTTGAGTCATTGCTATTAATTTTTAAGTTTTACAATTGTAGGTCTTTGTTGCGCCTTCTGTCATATTTTATGCCAAAGTAAACACCGGCATGTTTTATCTCAGAAAATTTTAAACATTTTTTACAGCTTCGCACTGATTATAAGCCGATTGGGTACACACTAATGAAATACGGATACCAGTCAGGGAAAACGATAACAAAAAAAATGTCAGACTGTTGTGACAATCTGACATTGAAATTATATCAGGAAAAGATTATTCTTCAGCAGGAGGAGCCTGAAAATCCTGAACAGGTGCAGCCTGATCGTTGATCAGCTCACGAAGTTCGGTGTCGGTAGTTACCTTTTGTATGTTCCGGGGAATTACAAAAATGGAAAACAAGCTGAGTAACAATAGAATAATTGCCAGTGTCCAGGTGGTTTTTTCAAGAAAATCGGCCGTTTTTCTAACACCCATAAACTGATTTGATGAGGCAAAGTTAGAGGCAAGTCCGCCCCCTTTTGAATTCTGGACTAAAACAACCAGACTCAGTAAGACGCATGTGATCAGTATAAGTACTGAAACCAAGATATAAGCTCCCATTGTAATGTTTTGTTATTGAGGTTAGTTCAAGCGTTCAACAGATCGTCCTGTATTTTCGCAATTTGGGCTGCAAAGAAACCACTTTTTTCTGGATAATTCAAACTTAATTTCTGATAAATTTTTATGGCCTTATCGGGATTGCCTTGCTGAAGGTAAATCTTTGCCAGGGTTTCTGAAACAATATCATCCCGGTCAAGGCCGCTTTTCCGCGCCCTGTCGGCCGGATTAAAAAAGTCAGTTCGTGGCTTGCTTAGCCGTGGTTCAATTTCGATAAATCTGTCGATAATCTCCTTGTTCCGGTTGTTTTGATCATCATCATTGTCAACATCCGACAAATTATCAACAACTCCAGCAGCGGAAACAACTTCTTCATTAGCAAGGTCATGTTCAATATTGTATAAGCCATATTGCAAGCTTTCCAACAGCAATTCATCAGGAAAAGAGCCAAAATCTTCCTGAACTTCTTCGTCCTTAATCTTAGTAACTAAAGGCGATAAAAGTATATCATCATCTGAAATTTCAGGGTAAGCGATTTTTTCAACTGTTTCAACAGAAGCCTCCGGTTCTTCTGTTTCCTTCTCATTTAGTGGCTGCTGATGGTCCAAAATTTCGCGGAGATGGGCCAACAGCCCATCAATTTCACCCGAAACCACTGATGCCTGACCACTATCACTTTCCCCGGATTCTTCTGGTTCGGCTGTTCCTTCATCAGACACATCCTCTTCAATACCAGGTTGAGATAAGTCAACTGCTATGCCCATAACCGAAGAAATTTCCTCCTGATTTTCAATAGACGGCCTGCTTTCAACTTGCGCAAAATTCGTATGAATTACCTCTGCCTGAGGCAATTCTTCTGTATCTTCAATAACGGCAGAAGAAGTCAAAGAAAGTCCTTCGATATGGTGCCGGAGTAATCCCCTGTCACCAGCTTGTGCTGCCGCCATTTTGAGTCGGCCACTGTAACGTATATGATTTACCGACTTTGAATTGATGGCCAGCAGGATATGCCCAATTTGAAAATAGGGAAACTCCCGAATCAATTGTTCAATTTCGGGCAGGGTGAAATTGTCCAGTTTGGCCGGGCTTTTTATATAATCCTGAAGTCGCGACAAGTTCAACATGCTTTTACCAGTTAACCACGGCTTTGTTAAAAATATCTTCTACAAGTTCCTCTGTTATTTGTGAGATATAGTCAGCCTCAACATCACTAAGGTTGAGACTACTACTATAATCCTTGTAGCGCGAGAAATTCGATTCAAAATTATCTTTGGGGCTGTATTTGCTGGTATAACGCACATTTACAGTAACCTTAAGCCTGATTTGTGCTGCTGTTTGACTGCCGGTAGCAGCCACTGGTTCTGTGGAATAGCCTGTTATTTCACCTTCAAAGTGGAGGTCACCACCCCGGGGAACGTTTGAAAGACTGGTCTGCGAAGCAAACTTATCGCGCAAAGCATCGGTAAACAACTGGCTCAGTGATGGCTGCACCAATGAGGCCCGGTTTGGGAAAAGCATTATTGACACTGTTTTGGCCTCCGGCGGTATCGAAGCTCCTGTGAAGGAATACACCCCACAACCGCCCATCATCAAAGCAAAGCCAAACAGAAACATGAGTCTGAACAAGTTGTTTTTAAACTTTGAACAAGGATTAACGTTTTTACCGGATATCATATTCCTTTATTTTTCTGTAAAGTGTGCGCTCAGAAATACCGAGTTCTTTTGCGGCATTTTTACGTTTGCCCCCATGTTTTTCAATGGCCCGCTTAATCAGTTCTATTTCTCGTTTTTCGAGGGAAAGTGATTCATCAAGTACTTCGTGGGTATAGAATGAATCCAGGATTATGGGCTCGGTTGGAAGGTTACGGTTTCCCGGATGATCCTCATCATTTTCTTCGGGATTCTCAACATCATTATACAATTGCGAAATTATGGGCTGGTGATCCCGTTTAAGGTCATGGCTGACCCCGCCCTGCTCCAGAATATCCACCACCAATTTCTTCATGTCATTGATATCGCGCTTCATATCAAAAAGAACCTTGTAAAGCAGTTCGCGCTCCGAAAAATCGGAAGTTGTCTGCTCCTTTTTATAAAGTACAGGCAAAGAGCGGTTTTCAACCGGCAGGTAACGTTGCAGAATAGAAGCAGTAATCAGCCGGCTTTGCTCGATGATGGAAATCTGCTCGGTAATATTTTTCAATTGGCGGATGTTTCCCTGCCACTTATAATCCATGAGCAATTGCTTGGCCACATCGTCAAGTTCCAGCGGGGGCATGCGGTATTTTTCGGCAAAATCTAGGGCAAATTTCCTGAAAAGAAGGACAATATCCTCTTTCCGATCACGCAGGGATGGTAGAAAAATGGGCACCGTATTTAAACGATAAAATAAATCCTGCCTGAATTTCCCTTTGTCAATGGCTTCGGGAATATCCACATTGGTGGCTGCCACTACCCGTGCATCGGTTTTTATAACTTTGGATGAACCAACCTTAAAGAACTCACCAGTTTCCAACACCCTCAAAAGCCGCACTTGCGTTGAAAGCGGCAATTCTGCAACCTCGTCCAGAAAGATGGTGCCACCGGAAACAACTTCAAAATAACCTTTGCGCGCTTCGTGTGCACCGGTGAATGAGCCTTTTTCATGACCGAATAATTCGGAATCAATCGTGCCTTCAGGAATTGCACCGCAGTTTACCGCGATATACGGACCATGTTTGCGTGCGCTCAGGCTATGTATAATCTGAGGAAAAACCTCCTTCCCTACGCCACTTTCGCCGGAAATCAAAACGGTGATGTCCGTTGGTGCAACCTGCCTCGCTATATCTATGGCCCGATCAAGCAAGCTTGAATGACCAATTATACCAAATCGTTGTTTTATGGTTTGAATATCCATTACAATAGAATAAAAATCAACGGCAAAGTTACGACTTCGGCGCAAGATTTTGAACTAAAACCAACAAAAACTGACATTTTGTCAACGATCATCGTTTACTGACATACTGCTTATGGTAAGATGCATCTGCATCTTACCGGTATTTCCCATTTCACCTGCTCAATGTTCAGGGATTCTACCCTGTTTTATCTTTCTATCTGAATTTAAGATGAGCGGAAGATACCCATTTGTCGTTTATATCTATTTTGCTCCACCCGTCCACCTGTTGATAAACAAGCACTTCAGTATCCCTGGGCAGGGAAGTCAATTTTGGGAATGAAGTATCAGGACCAGTCCTCACGTTAAGGCTACCGGCCATAACGCTGGCTTTTATAACCCGCGCCACAAATCTGTCGGAAACCCATTCATTGTTGATGCCTACTTTAATCCATCCATCCTTTTGTTCAAAGATGTTGACCATGGCTCCTGCACTTAAAGTGGATGAAACCAAAAACGCAGTTCCAGGGCCTTTCCTCAGGTTTAGTGATGAAGCCAGAACAATTCCGAACCCAATAGGTTTTAAATCCGGAAGAGCATCGTCATCTGCCGGTACTGGGTGAATTCCATTAATTTTCTTTAGTATGAGTGGGATAAAATGTTCATTAGCGGCTTCCACAGTGTTACCACCGAAAAAGGCGGCTCCCGGACAGGATTTTGTAACCCCTTTGCCGTTAAGCCTCGTACCCTTGTTCAAATCATACCAATGATGGTAAACAATATGGTCCGTATCGGCAGGGATGGAGAATTTCTTACAAAGTAGTGCATTCAAGGCTACGATGGTTTCTGCATGAGCGGGGTTCATTTGATCTTTTCCGGCATCAAAATTCCCAAAATGTTCTATACAGACTCCCGGCGAATTGTGCCCTTTTATGCCTACGGGAACCTCATTGAGTGGCCGGCATACAGCAACTTTCCCGTCTGGAAATGTGGTAAGGCTTTGGGCGATGTTACTCCAGCCATTGTTAACCATATGATAGTGTTTCATTGACTGAAGCCGTTCAAAATGATTTCGCCCGTTGAAGTGCGAATAATCGGGCAAATAGGTATGATGATTTTGAATAAGCGTAACTATGCGGTTGATGTGCTGATCATTCAGCCATCCAGCAAATTCGGCAATATCCATCAGATGAAATCCATATTTTGTTTCCATAAGGCGAAGTTTTAATATTTGGTGAATACTTGACTGGCTTTAATTCCCATTAATTAATGGAGCGCTAAATATTATTAACAAATTTTGTGGCAAAATAGCACTTCTTTATCATGGAATATTGACACCAGAATACTTTTTGAGTAACTTTGACTATCAAAACCAATTGTCATGGCAAATTTACCATTCACACAATTCTTGCAACGGTATGGAATAACGTTGCTTTTTAGTTCTGATGCCGGGGTTATTCCCGGATCGATTATCGAGAAAAGGAAACAGGGGTATTTTTGCGTTGGCACCCTGGAGCAACTTTTCAAAGATCCGCCACCTGCATGGGATACCGTTTTACAACCCGCCAACCTGGTTTACGGCACAGTGCAACGCAGCCTCAGTCTGCTAGGCAAAACAAGCCTGAACGAGTTTGGTATTGATATTCATGGAGGATTGACCCAGGCCCGATCGGTTGATTTCTTTATAACAGGCGTGAAATGCCGGGTTTTTGCGAACCAATCCAAAATATTATTACTTCCACGTTTGCAGGAACTCAGGAAATCAAACAAAGCCTTGTGGAAACTGGTGAACAACAAACGGATAGCCGATTACACCTTTTATGCAACCGAAATAACCGTTGATTTTGAAACAGAAGGTGGAGCAAATATTAAAGCCGATATCCAAAACAAAATTACGGTGGATGCAGGTGCTTCAATGGATTGGAAATCAAAATCGAAGCTTGTTATCTCAAACAACGACTCCATTCCTTTTGGATTTTCGGGGTGGATGATTTAGTCGATAGTCGATTAGTCAGTTAGTCGTTAGTCGATTAGTTGTTAGTCGGAAAGTCGTTAGTCATTAGCCATTTGGCCATTTAGTCGTTGACCCACAGTCTCTTAGTCCCTCAGTCTCTAAGTCCCTTAGTCGCCTCTTCGCCCACGCGCTTCGTTCGCTTAGTCCCTGAATATAAATACTTTAGAATAACTGGCCTTCCCATCTATTTGCATCTTAAGAACATAGAGACCGGGAGTTAATGATTTGACGGGCAATGTAAATGAAAAGGCAGGTTGCATCGAACGATCAAGCACTTGTTGCCCATTCATATTTATTAGAGAAATCCAGATTGAATTTTGAGGCGCTTTGGAAAACCGAACATTCAGGAATTCGCTCGCCGGATTGGGAGAAACCTTAAAATCAGCATGTCTTTCATTGTCATCAATACCAGCGGTCGGGCACTTCCAGATAAGCTCATAGCCTGAACCTGTGGTCAAAGCATCAGCAGCAAATCTCAGTGTAAATGCATTTCCGGAGGTTGCTATGGCGGGAGCTAATTCATTTCCCGAAAGGGCAGCCAATAATTGAGCGTCGGTATTTAATCCGTCATAAATCCACAATGAATCAAACCCAGCCTCCAGATTTAAGTTGCCAAAAGTAATGGTTAAAGGTCCCGGCCAGGCCGATTGAATGGTTTCGGTGTAGGTTTCATTGCTGGCATAGTTCCACCATGGCCCCCCGGAATCATAGATACTATCGGCGCATAAACCCTGGGGCGGAAGGGCGAATTTCTGTTCAATCAGATTCCACAACTCACTGTATCCGTTATCGTATCCCAATGCCCAAATGCCAATTCCGGCAACGCCGCGGCGGTTCACCAGATCATACTTTGCCCCCAGGCTGCGTTCATCATCAAAAAAACATTGCCTCCACTGGCTGGTGAAATAACTGTAGTAGGGATTATAACTTCTGAAATCCCAGTAATGATTTTCGGGATTATAATTGCTGGTGTTCCCCCTTATATTTTTATAGGTGATGGCTGTGCCTTGTCCCGTGGTTGAAGCTGGTAACACATTTGAATTTACCGGCCATTCGCGTCCATAATAAGGCAACCCGAGCAAAAGCTTGGCCTCGGGCACACCCATGGATTGATAATAAGACAACGAGCGGTTCACTCCATAATTAAAGGAAGAGGTCAGCGGCCACAAGCCCGAAACCGGGCCGGCCAGGTCACTGCCATTCCAGTAGTAATCATAAGCCATAACCATCACCAAATCAAGCCAGGGCGAAATGGCCGGAATATCAAAAGTATTGCTCCAGTTCACTGCGGGTGCGGCGATGCTCAATTCAGCCTCGGGTAAAACCGCATGTAAGGCCTGTGAAAGCTGAACAATATAATTCGTCAAACCTTGTTGCTGTGAAGAAGGAACCGCTTCAAAATCAAGATTGATTCCATTGGCACCACGCGAGGAAACCAGTGCAATAAGGTTTGCGGTGAGTGTTTGTTGGGCCAGAGGATTACCAAAAAATGTTGCGTGACCATTAAATAAGGTAACGCACAAATGCACTTTAACACCATGAGCAATAGCTGTATCAATCACCGGAGCAGTTGCCCAATCATGAATAGTTGTTGCTTCACCGGTTGCCGGATCAACCTCGTAGGAAAAATAGCACAAATCGCTCAGTAGATCCCATCTGTAATTTTGCCATACATTCCCACTCCAATATGGATGATAACCAAAAACCCGTTTTTGTAAAGGAAGCGCTGTTTGTGCATGACTTTTACTTAGTTCAAAGCCATTGATGCTATCATATTGATGATCTGTTAGTTCACCCAACATTCCATAGTTTTCGGACTGCTGCTGATGTATGGAAACAGATTGCGCAGCAGCGAAGAAGCTATTGGCTAATATCAGAACAGCCAGAAATATTTTATTCATAATTGATTCTTTATCAAATTTGTGGCTACAGGCCAAAATTCCGTTGACGCATCGCTTCATAAACCAAAACGGCGGTTGATACCGAAACGTTCAACGAATCTATGCTTCCCAGCATCGGGATGATGATGCGTTCATCACAAAAGTCAATCCATTTTGGGGTGAGGCCATCGGCTTCAGTACCCATTATAAAAGCCGTTGCACCGCGAAAATCATGCGTATGATAAGGTGAGGAGGCTTCCAGTTCGGCAGCATAACTTGTAAAACTTTTTTCTTTCAGCCACCGTTGGGCTTCATCGGTGGAGCAGGCCACCACCTGACGTGAAAAAATACAACCTACTGAACTTCGTATTACATTGGGATTCAAAATATCGGTCAAAGGATCGCAAACAATCACAGCATCTGCATTTACCGCATCAGCGGTTCGAAGGATGGCGCCCAGATTGCCGGGCTTTTCAACCGCTTCCAGCACAATAACTAAGGGTTTTGGCCTAAGCTTAACCTCTGAAACTTTTAGCCATCGCGGTTTAAGCAGCGCAATACAACCATCAGAACCTTCGCGGTAAGCGAGCTTTTCATAAACCGCCTGACTTATGGTCGTAATTTCAGCATTATTCGCTATAGGTGTATAATTTGCCTCAATAGCAATCTCGGGACATACAAAAAGTTCTACGACTGAAAATCCGTTTGCAACAGCAATTCCTGTCTCACGCAAACCTTCAACCACCACAAGGTTTTGCTTACGCCTTTCACGGGATTTTTGCTGCAGCACCAAAAGGTTCTTTATCCTTGGGTTCTGTGCGCTGGAGATGTGATTTATCATAGAGGGAATAATGCTGATTCAATGCAAAATTAGGGAAAATTCGCATCTTTGCACATGAATTGCAAACCGCAAACTGCTCCATCATGATTAAATTACTCACCCCCACACACTGGAAAGACTACGAGTTGATAGATTCCGGGAATTTTGAAAAGCTGGAGCGCTTCGGCACTCAGGTGCTGATAAGGCCTGAGCCTCAGGCAGTGTGGGACCGGTCGCTCAGTCCTGAAGAATGGAACAGAAGGGCGCAGGCCATTTTTCGGAAAGAGAAAAATGACCCCGAAAAAGGGAAATGGATTTTAAATAAAGGCTGCAAGGAGCAGTGGTCGGTTAAATATAACTACAAATCCCTGGATATAACGATGCGTTTGGGACTGACCAGCTTCAGACATATTGGTATTTTCCCTGAACAGGGCGACAACTGGGATTTTATTTATGATAAGATCACTGCAATGAAAAATCCTCGGCCAAAGGTACTCAACTTATTTGCTTACACCGGTGGGGCTTCATTGGCGGCCTGTGCAGCAGGAGCCGAAGTGGTTCATGTGGATTCGATAAAGCCGGTTATTACCTGGGCGCGCGAAAACATGGAAATGAGCGGGCTGGATGGTATTCGGTGGATTGTGGAGGATGCCCTCAAATTTGTGAAACGGGAAGTACGCCGCGGAAACCAATACAATGGAATAATCCTTGATCCGCCCGCATATGGCCGGGGTGCAGATGGTGAAAAATGGGTACTCGAAGATCAGATTAATGAGATGATTAGCCTTTGTAGTGAACTGCTTGAACCCTCCGAAAATTTTGTCCTGATGAGCCTCTATTCCATGGGTTTTTCTTCACTGATAGGTAACAACCTGATGCGGGCAGCTTTTGGCCAGCAGAAAGAAATTGAATATGGGGAACTTTACCTTGAGGACGGTTTTGAGAAAAAGCTTCCGCTTGGCACCATTGCCAGATTTTAATAGAATTAGTAAGTTCTAATTCGTTGAATCTGGAAGTCCGTTAATTGAAACCTCTTTTCTTTTTAATTTCATTGTACGCCTGATTCAACTGTTGGAATTTTTCTTTTGCGGCTTTTTGTAAATCTTCGCCCAGGTGGGCAACTTTATCGGGATGGTATTTGAGTGCCATTTTGCGGTAGGCTTTTTTAACATCTTCGTCAGTGGCTTCGGGCGTAATTTCCAGAATACGGTAATTGCTACCGGCATCCCTCACAAACATGGCTTTAATGGATTCAAAATCGTTTTGCCTGATGCCCATATGCAGACACACGCGGCGCAGCACTTCAGCTTCGGCCCCATGAGGTTCACCATCGGCGGAAGCCACACCCATAAGGAAGTGTACCAACTGCAGGCGCGACGGGTACTCCATATTTTCCTGAATTTGCTCGCAAATTTCATCTACATCCAGATTCTGACGGATGATTTCGCGCAACAGCAACAGCAGCCGCTCAGCTTCCTTCTCACCAAACTGCCGCAGTAAGAATTGCTTTACGTAACTCAATTCCGATTTCAGAATCTTGCCATCCGCTTTCATGATTGCCGCGATCAGCACCAGAAGGCTTACCTTAAAATCACCTTCCTGGGTTGGGGTAAATCCTTTGTGTTCATACTCGCCACTTTGAACGCTATCGAATATGGACCCGAAAACAAATCCCAAAATGCCCCCGATTGGCCCTCCAAGAGCCCATCCAAGGCCACCGCCAATCCATTTGCCAAATGATAAAAATGCCATAGAAACGAACGTTTCAGAAATGAATAAATCCTATAAATACACATAAAGGCTTGCACCTTAACGCTTGCAAAGGTATTAAAAGAAAACTCCTCAAACATTATCAAATAAAAGGTTGAAAAATAAAGTGAACCTTGTTTTTTTTGGTCAAAAAAAGATCAAAAAACAGTTATCCTGGTTTACTTTTCAGGATGAACATGTATATTTTTCACATACTTTTCGAGCCATTGATCGGTTTCCCATAGCATATGCAGCACATTTTCGCGGGCATTGTAGCCGTGGCTTTCAAAGGGGAGCAACACCATACGGGCTGTACCGCCCAGGCCTTTTATGGCGCCAAATAAACGCTCACTTTGCAAAGTAAAGGTGCCGGGATTATTGTCGGCATCGCCATGAATAATAAGAAGGGGTTCGTTGATTTTATCGGCATTTACAAATGGAGACATCCTTAGATAAACCTCCGGGGATTCCCAAAAAGTGCGTTCCTCAGCCTGAAAACCAAAAGGAGTAAGCGTGCGGTTATAAGCACCACTGCGTGCAATGCCGGCAGCAAACAAATCGCTGTGGGCCATCAGGTTCGCAGTCATAAATGCACCATAAGAGTGTCCTCCAACGGCAACACGTTCCCGATCGGTAACGCCACGGGCCACGGCATAATCAATTGCCGCTGCCGCATTCGACACCAATTGCTCCACAAAAAGGTCATTCGGCTCGTTTTCGCCTTCGCCGATTATGGGAAAGTCAGCATCATCAATAATGGCATATCCTCTTGCAGCCCAATAAACCGGTGAACCATAGTACAATTGCACAAATGTATGGGGCGATTCCTTAATCTGACCGGCCTGATCTGCATCTTTGAACTCGCGTGGATAAGCCCACATTAAAGTTGGCAATCGCCCGTCACGTTCCATATCATAACCGGCCGGCAGGTAAAGTGTAGCTGAAAGGTCAACGCCATCTGCCCGTTTATAATGCACCTGCTCCTTGCTCACGCCCATAAATGAGGCATAAGGATGCGGGAAATGGCTCAGTGGACGCAGCTTATCGCCGGTCCGCATGAAATAATTCGGATTGACGGTTTTTGCCTGAATAGAGGTAATCAATTGCTTTTGCCCGGGGTTTACCACGCGTACAATAGCTTCGTAGGTATCCACACCATCGGCTTGCCACAAACGGTTGGTCTTGAAGGTTTTTAGATTAAATTCATCCAAAAATGGCCTATTGCCCTCGGGTGAATAGCCTTCGCCGGTGAGATACAATTTTTTGCCATCTTTTGAGAACCAAAGGGAATATGCATCAAATTGGTTGGGCTTTTGCAAAAAATTGCCGGGATCACCATAATAATCTTCGGTTGAGCGTTCGAACACAGTGCGCGGCGGTGCATCCGGGCGGGATGGATTGATCAGATAGCAGACGCTTTGGCGGGTTTTCCACCAATAGTCAAAGAGCATGGCTACGTCGCTCCTACCCCATTGTATTCCGGCGTACCGGTTACGGGTTGAGGCTATTTTTATGGGATCCCCTTCAAAAGGAGCTTCGAGCATAAATACCTCGTCGCGGAGTTCTGCTTCAACTGCAGGGTCGCCCCCATCAATCGCTTCTACCCATGATAAGGTGGAACCCACATCATCACGCCATGAAATGGACCTTTTCCCTGTTTCAACCGCTCCAAAGCCAATGGGGAGTTCTTCTACCAGAGGTTTCTGATGGAAAAGCTTAAAAAACTTGCCATCAACAGTATAAAGTGTATAATTTACCGGGAAACGATACCAGGGGACAATATAGGAATAGGGTTTTTCAACCGTTTGAACCATCAGATAGCTGCCATTGGGCGAAAATTGTAGCGAGCGATAAATGGCTGCCGGCAGATAAGGTTGTTGGTTGCCATTTAGGTCAACCTTCAGAACTTCTGCCGTGGCATAATGATCAAAACTTTCTGCATCGGCAGCATTTCGCAGCAAATCCTGGTAGGTGCGCACCGGGGCTTTGCGGCCTGTCGTTTCCTGAATGGCCGGACCGGTTGGCATTTCCATGACAGCAGAGAGTTGCGGCCGCCCCTCAGGTATAGCAAGTACCAACACAGCCTGAGAATCGGGCATCCAAACATAAAAAAATCCCATACTGCCATTTAAAACAGGCGACATAATTTTTCCGGCATTGCCGGTTGCCAAATCAACCACCCACAATTCAATTCCGGTTGACAGGGTATTGGTAAAACCGATTTTTGTTTCATCCGGCGAAAAGCTAAGCTCAGAAATCATCAGCTTTTCGGGGAGGCCGTTAATTTTCAGGGATTCTCCTGTCTCAATACTTTTTACAGAAACCCCATAGGTGTAATTAGCCCTTGCCGGACCATTGGTTGCCGGATTTATGCGAACCCCGGCCAGGCGGACTTCATCTTCGGCCATCTCTTCCAGGGTTTTAAACACCTGCCGGTCAAGCATCACCATAGTTTGGTTATGCGAATCGATGCGGGTAAAGGGCTGAGGCCTAATATCCACCAATTCAAGGATTTCCTTTGGCGGAAGTTGGTAAGGAAGATTAGTTTGTGCGTTCAAAACTCCATAGGTCATGGCAAGTAGAAAGATTAGCTTCTTCATAAATAGAATGGTCAAAACGAGAAAGAGTGTAAATATACGATGATTTTTCTTTATCCATTGCTGAACATATTTGGGGATGTTGTGATGGAGTTAGATTTAGCATCCATTGATTAGGGATAATGATTTTCATTCAGATTACGAAGGCAAAAATAAGAACAAAAAGCCCCGGAGCTTTCACACCGGGGCCTTTAATTTTAGGAAATAAAGCAACCAAATCAATCAGTTTAGTCACCTACAAATGAACATAGATTTTATTCAATAACCAGTTTCCTGGTAATTATTTGATTTAAAGAGAATACTTTAAGGAAGTACATTCCGGAGTTGAACTGAGAAGTATTTATCTCTGTTTTATTTCCAACAGTTGCTTCTTCCAATACAACCTGACCGGCTATATTTATCAACTGTACTCTTTCCATATCAACAGATGTTTCAATGAAAAATCTAGCTTTGGCAGGGTTTGGATAAAGAGAAAGTGCACTATTATTAGTTATTGAAGGGACGCCAATGATCTCATCTTCTACACAAGCATTTTCAATCTCACCACTATTATTATTGATTAACATGCCTACTATTTGCATATTGTTATAATCCCAGCTTTCATCAAGTGCAACAAAAAACTCATAGCTAAAGGTTTCTCCGGCATATACTGTATCAGGAAGACTTCCTTCGACACCTTCCCAGCCACCAGGCAAAGCACGGGCTACATCCATATAAACCATATCAGCAGCAGGAACAGGGTTTGGAAGGTTCTCAAAGCCACCCATTTCTCCTAATCCTCCACCCGAATAATAATTAACCTGGTTATATCCTGCGCCAGTACCGGTAACATAATCTTCAAGTAAAACGGCATTTAAGTTGAAGTTTGCAACTTTAGCATAAAAACTAGCAGTCACTTTAAAAGTCAATACACCATCAACAAGGGATTGGTTTTCAATCATCAATTCTGCTGGTGAAAATTTGGCAATTCTTTCATTATAAGCCTCCTCAAAATCCCGGGGGTCATATTCCCCTGAGCGGTCAATTAAACCGCTTGGATAGCCCCCAATCCATGGTTGAATACCTGCATCATATTCAGGAACCACCATTGGGTCGTTATTATGAACTGCTATTCCGATCCAGCTATCAGGATAAGCTTCAGCCATATAATCCATAAAAACAATTCCTCTTACGCAATATCCGCACCAGGTTCCGGTTGCTTCTTCACCAACAACCATTTTTTTGGGAATAAAATCAAGAACATTAACTATAGTGCCTATCTGGTCATTGTCCCCATTCCCATCAGGCCCCATTTCGTTTGCATTGCTGATAGTGACCACAATATCATACGGGCCAGTTTCAGTTAAGCTAACCGGGCTAGCACATGTGAATTCATAAGTTTCCAATGACCCAACACTTAAGCCTGTAAATGATTCCATTACTGCTTCACCACCATTTACGTTATATTCAATATCAATTGAAGTCAGTTCTTCTACGCTCATATTTCTAATAACACCCGTGATGTCTATATCGCCTGCCAATACATAATTAGGAATGGTAAGCGATTCTAATGCAATGTCAAAATCAAGAGCAATGTATTCCCCAAAAATTGCCTCAATCAAATAGGTATGTTCATTGCCATCGACACCAATATTTAACCAGCCATCACCGAAATTAGCCCATGCCGAGTTGGGAATAAATGGCGTAGATGTTAAGGCAACACCAATTAAGCTTTGACCTTCAACCAGGGCAATTAAATAATAACCTTCAGATAAGGTTACTTCCTCAGGAAATAATGCTGTATATTTTGTTTCAGGAGCGGTTACAACTACATCCATTGTAGAGGCAATCAGTTCGCCGGGTTCGCCATTAAAGGCATATACTCTGGCACTAACGATGTCTCCTACTGTTGGGCCAACAAGGTAAAACGAAACAGCTGTTAATACATCTTCTGCTGATACATAAAATACGTTGCCAGCTACTCCTCCTGGTAAACCAATATTCATTGACCCGGTAATATCGCCATTATTGAAAGATAAAATGGTTGAGTCTATTTCAATTTCCTTCTCAAAGGTTCCGTTATCAGGATTATAATCATCTGAAGCATTGGCAGTATATGTGATGGTAAATGTGCCTATGCCGGTTGGCGTATATTCAGGAAAGGTAAAATACTCAGTCTGGGCATATCCTAAAGGAATTGTAATGGGCATATTTTCATCATAAGTATCACCAATCGTGAGGTTAAAGTCAGTGGCTTCTGTGAGTTCATTAGCATAGTTGTAAACGCTTCCTTGTGGTGAAATAGCAGCTTGTGCCAGTGGTATGCTGTAATACGCTGCAACAGGGCCAGCGGCATTGGGCTCAAGATCCGGAACATCGGGAATCTCGTAAAGGTTCACGATCCCTGAATACTCATTCGGGGGAGCACCATATTCATCACCCGAAAGATAAAAGGCCACTTCCTGTGTACCTGCTCCTGCTAAGGATCCGTCAACAGTAACTTCTACCCAAAAATCATAAGGCGTATTAAAATAAATGCCACCATTATCGTTGTCATCATCTCCCCAGGAAATAGTCTGTCCATCAACTCCATTTAAAGCTTCTGCATATACTGCATTTTGTCCAGTTTCTCCAATAAATGGCGATCCATCCAATGGAGTAATTCCCTCAGGGAAGGTCATTTCAAGATAATCACCATATTCATAATCGACCGAGGTAACAGTAATTGTAAAATTCAAAACAAAGGTAGCACCCGGATCAAAATAAGAAACAGTAGTTATCTCGGCAGAAATTTCATCTATCCCCTTTGATGATGCTGGTTTCTCTGTTTTTTTAGGCCTTGAGTTTTCAAGGTAAAGTTGTTGTCCGATGACAAAATTTACCATTACCATTACAAAAATTAAAGTAAAAAACTTCTTCATGACTTTTATTATTAATTAGTAAATATTTGAACACTCCATTATTTTGCCCCCCTAATGAACTTAGTTTTTATTCAATAACCAGTTTCCTGGTAAGTATCCGATTTGAAGAGAATACTTTAAGGAAGTACATTCCGGAGTTGAACTGAGAAGTATTGATCTCTGTTTTATTTCCAACAGTTGTTTCTTCCAAAACAACTTGCCCGGCTATATTTATCAACTGTACCCTTTCAATATCAACCGATGCTTCCATGTAAAATCTAGCTTTGGCAGGATTTGGATACATCACAAATCCTTCTTCTGTCAACTGATCCATGCCGGTATTATCATCTCCTTCGCCAGAAACCTGAACAATTACAGTAGCGTTTACGGGGTCATTACTTTGAATAGTGATCTCGCCTTCGTACAACTGAACAAGTGTTGGTGCAAATGTGATGGTAACGTATTCACTATTACCAGGGTCGATGCTTAATGTGGTTACATCAACTAAAAAAGCAGCATCGTTCGAGGTAATATTGGAAATCTCCAAAGTTGCAGTTCCCTGATTGGCAATGGTGATTACCTCCTGTGAAGTATGGCTTATCAACGTTATATCAAACACAATTTCCATAGGAGTTACGTTGATCACAGCAGCTGCCTGGGAAATGTAAGCCCTAACTGTTGCTTTTCCCTCTAATGCCGCATCAGCGTAAGCTACATAAGGTGTGCTGCCCATTACATCGATTAAAGGATATGCACCACCTGTTCCGGTGAATCCCTGTGGCCCGACAAAACTCCAGCCAGTACCATTGTATTTCATGGCTGAAATGGTATTGCTATAAGCGATATCGAGAAAAGTTACAATGGGTTCTCCGCTATCAGTTATTCCCATATTACAATTTCCAACAGCTCCGCCTGCAAGGTTGGAACCGATGGATGACCATGAAGTCCCATTATACATGAAAGTTTCGAGAGATTGAACAACATTTCCAGCCGGATAAGCAACATAGATATTTCCATCATCATCCAATTGAAATGTTTGATAGTAATAAACGTTTGCTTCACCTACCGGAGTATCACCCACTATACTCCAACTGCTACCATCAAATTTTGACACATAAGCAGCAGTTCCGTCATATGAAAAAGCACCCCATAGAACATATAGGTTATCTTCATTGTCGATAATAGCCTTGTTCCAAGTACCCGGAACTCCTGAACCAGAATAAGAAGTACCTCCAACTGGCAACCATGATGTTCCATCATATTTATAAGCCCATCCCTCATATTGATTTCCAGCATCCTGACAAACAATGTAAGGATTATCATTACTATCCAGGACGAGTCCGGTCTGTACTCCGGAGGTTGGCGAAGTGCCAACTTGCACCCAGGCAGAACCATTGAATTTTTTAACTATTATGGATGCCCAATTGTAAGTGTAGGCGATATAAGGAGTGCCATCTGAAGCAAGTTCTATCTGTCCGTCAGAACTTGCAGTCTGATTTAATCCCATGCTTTGCCAGTCACTGCCTTCTTCTTTTTTGAATACTTCCAAAATATCCCCATCCAGCGTGAGTAAGTAAATTGTTCCACCATCAGCTATGGCCATATCCTGATTAGATGCATTGCCATCGGTAAATCCTGCTTCGCCAATTAGCTCCCATGAACTGCCTGTTGAACCCTGTACTACAATTGTAAAGGATTGCTCAATTTCATATTCTCCATCTGAAATGGATAATGTGATATTATAACTTCCAGCACTGGTTGGCGTTCCCGTTAAAGTAGCCTTATTGTGAATAAACCCCAACCTTGATGTTTCTGATAATGTTAACCATCCGGGGAGGTTTGTTGAATTAATCTCAATGTCAGTATTATCCGGATCGTGCGCAAAAATTGTATAGGTATAACTATTCCCTACGTAAGCTGCTGTTATAGGATTGGATATAAATAATGGCTTAGCATTAGCACTTCCTGTTAAATAATGACTTTTTGCTGCGTTGTCAATTTTCCCGTCTGGCTTTATCAACCAGGCAATAACATAGACCTGATCCGCATCCCATTCTGCAGGAATTGTAAAATCGAACGAGAAATTATGGGTTTCACCGGCGTTAATACTTGCCGGCAAACTGTTTGGTTCACCATCGTATCCACCTAATAATTGGCGTGAAACATGATTGTATGCAATCATGTTAGCCGGCACAGAACCGGGAAGGTGTTCAAAGCCTCCCATGGGGCCATTGCCACCGCCACTGTACGAATTCGACTGATTGTACTGAGGAGCAGGTCCTGTAACTCCGTTTTCCAAAATTACTGCACCCAGTCGGTAATCACCCGATACACTTTCTGCAAAAAAGGCTGAAACATCAACAGTCAGCTCATTGGTAGATTCATTAAATGTGTTGGTTACTTCAACTCCGGCAACAGGCAAGACTGCCAGGGCTGTTTGTGCAACACTAAACCAAGTAAGTGGATTTGCTTCTATAATACTACGATCGAAATTTCCTGATGGATAAGAAACAATAGCAGCGCCTTCCATGTGCGGTGTATTTTCCATCACATCTCCTCCATGAACGGCAACCAAAAATACATTATCGTTTGCACGTGTAAGTGAATCTCCGTAATAAAATCCTCTTGGACACCACTGACACCATGTTCCGGTTCCTTCTTCGATTATTACATTTTTTTCAATCACAAGTTGTCCACCCCTCACATTCACTTTATTGGATGCTTCTGATTCGCCCTCATCATAAACAGCGGTTACATAATAATTATATTTTCCGTTGCCAGAGTTTTCATTCAGATCAACGTCTGAAGTTATATGTGATGGAGGATGAGGAAGGAGAGGATTTCCAGTAACATTCTCTATAAAAAAGTGAGCCTCTACTTCTGATTCACCTTTTTCCAAAGGTTTAGTTGCTCTTACTTCCTTGTTTTTGATCCCGTAATATGACTGCTGAGCGTTGATGTTAATCACCAGACCAAGTGTCATGATCATAGATAAGTAGAAAAACTTTTTCATCGTTTAAATTATTTTTGGTTTGAATGCAGATTGTTACTTGTTTTTTTTGTTGATTGAGTCGAACATTTTTTTCAAGACTTTGCTTTGAAGTTTTTTCCGTTCCACAATTTCATTAAGGTCAATCTCCTTTTCAGGCATGACCTTTTTTTGTTTCTCTGGTTTGTTGTTATTTTCCTTTTCCATATTGAAAATTATTTTCGATAAAAATACTATACAAAATAAAGGCAGACAAAATATTGGCCACAACAAAACTTTCATTTCAACATAATACCACCCCTACAAATCTTTCACATATGGCAATGACCTAAAGATAACAGCTTGATATTATGTGGTTAATGAAAAAGGCAGCTTTTACATGTTGAAAACTGTGCTTTCATTATTGTCATTGCAACAAATAAAGTAAGGGGAATCCCCCACCGGGAAATTCAATGTTTAATTTTTGCTATTGGCCAGATAAGTATGAATAAAAATAAAACCGTATGGATTATATCTGCGAAATAAAAGTAACCAGGTTTACTTCCTGAGTTGATATGCTCAGTTTTTTTCTTAATCTGAATCTGGCCATTTCAATTGCCCTGGGATTTTGACCAGTGATGGAGGAAATTTCCTTAGTTGAAAGGTTTAATTTAAGGAATGCACACAGCCGTTGCTCATTGGGTGAAAGATCAGGAAAACGTTGATTAAGTTTTTCATAAAACTCGGAGTAAACCTGTTTGAACCGCATTTCAAACTCTTCCCATATTTTTTCCTGGGTGCTTTGTTCAATTTCAATGGCCACCTTACGGATAGAGGATTTTGTCTCTTCCTTCTCGGCTTTCGCTTCAATTTCGATTAACTGGGTTGTAATATCCGACAACATCTCATTCTTTTTCATTAGGGCCATAACATTGGCAGCCATCTCCTTATTTTTAAACTCCAGTTCGTTTTTCAACTTCTGTTGTTCAAGGTTTGAATATCGAACTTTTATCCTGTAACGGAACAACAAAAGAAGGCTGAAAATAACAAGAGCCACCAGGCTTATGATTGACAGTGCAGTTATAAAATCTTTGCGTTGTGTGTGAATTTTTCTTTCCTGCTCTTTCTTTTCCAGGTCATATAATATTTCCAACTGGGCAAGTCGGATGAGACTGGCTTCTGTATCAATGCTATCCTTTAAATTGTATTGGATGGTTTTATAAAAGAATGCATTTTCAAATTCACCAATTTGGCGATAATAGTCTTGCAAAGAAGTTGCGGAAGCAAACTGGACTCCCATTAATCCTTTTGATTCACCTATTGAATCTGCAAGCCTGGCATAAAATAAAAATTCTGCCGAATTTTCATTCGCACGATAATAATCTGATAATTGGTTATAGGCCTCTGCCAGATCAAGAAGATTATTAAGCTCTTTATAAGTCTCTATGGCTTTAAAAATGTATAGAAAAGCGGAATCATAGTTGTCCACCTCAGCATAATAAGAAGCTACATTACTATAGTTGATACCCAGCCACAGTTTTTGACCTGTGCGCAAATTAATGGCTATAGCTTCATCAAGCAATTCGATACTTTTAGGAATATTACTTTTATCTAATCCATATACATTGGAAGTATTATTGAGTCCCCTTGATATGCCCCTGTCGTCATTAAGTTCCTCAGCTATTGCAAGAGATTTTTTAAAATATTCCAAAGATTTATCATATTGTTGTTGTTCAAAATAGATTATGCCAATTCCATTGAGTGCATCGCAAATTCCTTTTGAATCTCCAATCTTTTCATAAACTGCCAGTGCTTCAAAACATAAGTTTGAACTTTTGGTGAAATCATTTAGCTGGGTAAAGCTATTGGCAATTATCAGTGTTGATTCGGCGTATTCTTTCCTAAATCCTTTAATACTCGCCAGTTCTTTGGCCTGTATAGCATATTCGATGGAGTTGTTAAAATCTGTTTTTGTCTGGTAAATTCGAGCGAGATTAATAAGCGATAGAACTTTACCTTTTTCTATTTCATTTGTTTTAGCAAGAATCAAGGCATTTTCTGCATAGACTTTGGCTTTATCGGGTTCAGATGTGAGGTATTCATCTGAAACCCGAAGTAATAATTCCACCCTCAATTCCACATCAGTAGTTTGCAATAAAACTTTTTTAATAGAATCGATGACAGGTTGATTTTGAGTAAAACCAACCTGTAGAAACAAAAACAAGGGTACTATTAAAATCTGATATTTAATTTTCATTTGTGCAAAAATAACAAAAACCCCAACTCATCAATGATAAGATGGGGCTAAGATTCATTCTTACGGGGAGTCAGGGCTCCACTTTTTGGCGCACCCTGACTTACCGGCAATTAAACAACAACCACGCTATTCAGTTTAGAAAAGCCCACCAGGCAAAAGTTTAGGAATTTTTAACATAGACACGAGCCTGTTAAATAAAACCACAAAATCAATTTTCAGCAATACTACTTGCAAAGAATAATCTTAAATAACACATTCTTTTTGCAGAACTATACCATTGTATTTCAATATTATACAATTATCAACATCCCAAACCGGCCTTACACCTGTCCTAAAAAAGAAGATATTACTATCCTAAAAAAAAAACATTAACCGTAAGTTCCATTCATTTACAGCAGCTGTACCTTTTATTATGTCCTTGTTGAAAACCTATTTTTCATAACTTTGCGCAACTTTAATGCAATAATTATGTCCATTTTCAACGAGAAATTTACTGCTGAAGGTTTTACTTATGACGATGTTTTGCTTTTGCCTGCATATTCAGAGGTTTTGCCACGTGAGGTAGATACATCCACCCAATTTTCGAGAAACATCCGGCTTAATATTCCCATTGTTACTGCTGCAATGGATACCGTTACCGATAGCGTAATGGCCATTGCCATAGCGCAGGAAGGCGGGATTGGCGTTCTGCACAAAAATATGAGCATTGAGGATCAGGCCACGGAGGTTAAAAAAGTAAAACGTGCCGAAAATGGCATGATACTGGACCCCATAACACTTCAGGAAGGTGCGCTGGTGATGGATGCGTTTAACATTATTAAGGAATACAAAATTGGAGGTATTCCTGTTGTTGACAAAAATAACAAACTGGTTGGCATTGTAACCAACCGTGATTTGAGGTTTGAGCGTGATCTGAACAAACCCATTGCAGAGATCATGACCAGTGAAAACCTGATTACCACTACCGAATTTACCGACTTTGAAAAAGCGGCTGATATTCTTCAGGAGTATAAAATAGAGAAGCTCCCGGTTGTTGACAAGGATTACAAACTGGTAGGACTGATCACATACAAGGACATTATAAAAATAAAAGCCCGCCCCAATGCGTGTAAAGATGAACGTGGCCGATTGCGTGTGGCTGCTGCGGTGGGCGTAACCAACGACCTGGTTGAACGGGTGCAGGCACTTGTGACCAACGGGGTTGATGCCATTGTTATTGACACCGCTCACGGCCATTCAAAAGGGGTGATGGATGCGGCACGTCTATTCAAGAAAAACTTTCCCGACATTGACCTCATTGTAGGTAATGTAGGCACTGCACAGGCAGCCAAAGACCTTATGGCGGTAGGTATTGATGGCATAAAAGTAGGCATAGGGCCCGGCTCTATCTGCACTACCCGAATTATTGCCGGAATTGGAATACCGCAGCTTTCAGCGGTTTTCGAGGTGGCAAACGTACTCAAAGGCTCCGGCATTCCGGTAATTGCCGATGGCGGCATCCGTTACACCGGTGATATTCCCAAAGCCATTGCAGCAGGAGCCGATTCGATTATGGCCGGCGGTCTTTTTGCCGGAGTGGAAGAATCGCCGGGTGAAACCATCATCTACGAAGGCAGGAAATATAAAACCTACCGCGGAATGGGATCAGTAGAAGCCATGCAAAAAGGCTCAAAAGACCGATATTTCCAGGATGCAGAAGACGACATTAAAAAGCTGGTACCCGAAGGCATTGTAGGTCGCGTTCCTTACAAGGGCACGTTGAGTGAAGTAATTCACCAACTGGTGGGCGGATTAAAGGCCGGCATGGGCTACACGGGCTCACCAAATATTGCCCGTCTGCAACAAGCAAAATTCATCAGAATGACGGCTGCCGGAGTTGCCGAAAGCCACCCACACGACATCACCATAGTGCGCGAAGCACCCAATTACAGCAGATAACCAATCACTAAAATTTTTTTTTACCAGATGATGTACCCCGAAAAGTTCATCTTTTAATGGTAAAATGCAAATAATTTTCATTATTGCCCGTTCGTATTTTTATTAAAAGCCAACAACAGAAAAAAATCAAGAAAATGAAAAAGTCAATGTTTGGAATGATTGCCATTCTATTTTTAAGTTTTTCAACAAGTTTGCAGGCACAGGACAAAGATCCCGTGGTACTTAGTGTTGCCGGTGAAGATATTTCGCGATCGGAATTTTTGAATGTTTACCAAAAAAATAATATAAATGGTGATGTAATTGACCAGAAATCGCTGGAGGAGTACATGGAATTGTATATTAACTTCCGCTTAAAGGTGAAGGAAGCAGAGATTTTGGGGCTGGACACGGTTCAGGCTTTCAAGGATGAACTTGCCGGATACCGCAAGCAGCTTGCACAGCCATATCTGATTGATGAAGGAATGAACCAGGCATTATTGGATGAAGCCTTCAACCGCAAACAATCTGACATAAGGGCCAGTCATATTCTCATACGCGTTGACCGGAATGCCCCGGCGGCTGACACTCTCGCCGCTTACAAACGAGTAATGGCAATCAGGAAACGAATACTGAAAGGTGAAGATTTCGGAAAACTTGCCGAAGAACTTTCCGATGACCTTTCAGCACGTGACCGCACCGCCGAAGGCCGCACTATAAGGGGAAATAAAGGTGATTTGGGCTACTTCACGGTATTCGATATGGTTTATCCATTTGAAACCGGTGCTTATAATACACCCGAGGGCGAAATTTCAATGCCGGTCCGCAGTGACTTTGGTTATCACCTGATAAAAGTAACCGACCATAAACCTGCCATGGGCAAGGTGCAGGTGGCCCACATTCTTTTAAAAATCGCCCCCGGTGCCACTGCCACCGACAGTGCTGCTGTTGCCGAAAAAGCCCTTGATACATACAACCGTATTATTGCTGGTGAAAACTTCAGCGAACTGGCCGATAAATATTCCGATGACAAATCAACCTCAACAAAAGGAGGTGTTCTTCCCTGGTTTGGTTCCAATAAAATGATCCCCGAATTTATCAAGGAAATTTCTAACCTTGAAAATATCAATGACATCACCAAACCCTTTATCTCTTCGTTTGGATGGCATCTTGTAAAATTGGTTGACCGTAAAGAAATTGGCAGCTACGAAGACAACCGCAACGACCTGAAACAAAGCCTGACCCGCAACGACAGAGCGAAAAAGAGTGAAGAAGCCTTAATCAAGCGGATTAAAAAGGAGTACAAATTCAGTGAAAACCAAAAATTCCGCGATGATTTTTACAAAGTGGTTACTGATACTGTTTTTGCTGGTGCATGGAAAGCCGAACAGGCTGCCGGCCTGGAAAAAACAATGTTTACCATTGGACGCCGCAGCATATCGCAACAGGAGTTTGCAAAGTATATTGCTACAAATCAACGTAAACGCAACCCCGAGGATATCAGGCAGTTTGTAAATGGCATGTACAAGACTTTTGTAAATCAAACCTTGCTTGACTATGAAGATAGCCAACTGGAATCAAAATATCCTGAATTTAAAGCCTTAGTTAAAGAGTATCGCGATGGTATTTTATTGTTTGAACTTACCGATCAGAAAATTTGGTCAAAAGCAGTAAAAGACACCCTCGGCCTGGCTGATTTTTACAAAAAGAACAAAAACAACTACCTATGGGGCAAACGGGTTGATGCTACGCTTTATACACTGAATTCAACGGATAAGAACCTGCTGGCTGAATTGCGCAAAAATCTCAGCAAAGGCATCAGCGACAATGAGCTTCTGGAACAAATAAACAACGACAGCACTACCCTGCTCACAACCGAAAGACGCAAGTTTTCAAAAGAAGACAATCTTTATGTTGATGCTGTAGAATGGAATAAGGGCATATCAAAAGACATTGTTGAAGATGGAAAAGTATATCTGGTTAACATCCACGAAGTACTGTCGCCAGAGCCAAAGCAACTCGATGAGGCCCGGGGACTTATCACGGCTGACTATCAAAATTTCCTGGAACAACGCTGGATTAAAGAATTACGTGAGAAATACCCATTCAAAGTCAATCAGGAAGTACTCTCATCAATAAAATAAAAGTGAAGATGAAACCCGGGGCATTCTTATTATTATTGCTCGCAATGCTTTTTGCGGTTTCTTCGTGCAACCTTATCCGGAAAGAAAAACCCGACGATGATTTGCTCGCAATTGTCTTCGATGACTATTTGTACCGGGGAGATCTGGATGGGTTGATTCCGAAAGGACTTCCGGCAACCGATAGCATTGAAATTGCCAAACAGTACATTGACAATTGGATAAGGCAACAAGTATTACTTAATCATGCAGAAGGTAACCTTGAAGATAACCAGAAAGATTTCAGTAAACAGCTTGAAACCTACCGGAATTCTCTCATTGTTTATGCCTACGAAAGTGAGCTAATCAGGCAAAAGCTGGATACAGTGGTGAGTGAAGTTGAAGTTCAGGAGTTCTATGATGCCAATCTTTCAAATTTTCAATTACATGAGAATATTATAAGGGTAAGCTACGTTAAAATTCCTGATAAAGACAAATCCGGCCCGACGGCAAAAAAAGCCCGGCAACTGCTTTTATCGAAAGATGCTGACGCACTGGTTAATTTAATGGAACTATGCGACAAATCGATGTTTACCTGTCGGCCCGATGATGAAAACTGGATTCCTTTCAGTGATTTTATAAAAGAAATCTCGCTTAAAATCACCGATCAGGAAGAATTTTTACAGAATAAAACCTTCGTAGAAAAGAATGATTCATTGTTTACTTACCTCATTCGCATTGTCGATTACAAAACCAGGGAAAATACAGCCCCGGCAACTATGGTAAAGGACAAGGTTAAAAACCTGATACTCAACAGGCGGAAATCAGCATTGATCAAACGTATGCAGGATGAAATTTTTGAAGAGGCAATGAAAAATAAGAAAATTGAAATACTTTAACGGACCTGGCCTGAACCAGATTGAAAAACAAAACCAATGAAAAAAACAGGTGTACTTGTTTTGCTCGCATTGCTAATGATGACAGCAAACCACACGCTCGCCCAGGAACAAATTATTGACGAGGTAGTAGCTGTGGTGGGCGCCAATTTTATTTTGCAATCCGACATCGAAGGGCAATATATCCAATACCGCATGAAAGGGGCAATCAAAGACTCAAGAGCCATCAGGTGTCAGATTTTGGAGGAACTGCTGTTTCAGAAACTCTTGCTCAACCAGGCAGAACTCGACAGTGTGCAAGTATCCGACGATCAGATTGAGCAATCAATGGACGCCAGGTTCAGGTATTACATTCAACAATTCGGTTCACAGGAAAAACTTGAAGAATTTTACAAAAAACCGCTTATCCAGATACGGGAAGAATTCCGAACGCTGGTAAAAGAGCAACTCATGGTGGATGAGGTGCAGCAAAAACTCACCAAAGACATAAAAGTTACGCCCTCGGAAGTACGGGCATTTTTCAACCGCATTCCGCAGGATAGCATACCAACCCTTGAAATGGAATACGAAATCGGGCAAATTATCAAAGAGCCTAATATTAGTAAAGAAGAAATGGATGCTACGCGCGAACGTTTGAAAGCGTTGAGAGAACGTATTCTAAAAGGTGAAAATTTCGCCGCCCTGGCCGCTCTTTACTCCGAAGATCCAGGCTCATCCCGCAAAGGGGGAGACGTTGGATTTGCCAAACGCGGAACACTCTTTCCCGAATATGAAGCCGCAGCCTTTGGTTTAAAAAAGGGCGAAATCTCTGATATTATTAAATCGGAAAAAGGCTATCACATCATTCAGCTTATTGAGCGAAGGGGCGAAATGATCAATACCCGGCACATTTTACTGAGGCCACAAATATCAACAGAAGATTTGACCAGAGCTTCTGCTTTGCTTGACAGTGCAGCCAACCTTGTTGCCGAGAAAAAGATGACATTTGAGGAAGCTACGCTTAAATTTTCGGATGATCCGGGAAAAATAAACGGCGGACTGATGGTAAACCCGGTAACTGGTAATACAAGATTTACCTCCTCCCAACTCGACCCGAAAGTTTTCTTTGTGATTGATAAAATGAAGATCGGCGATATTTCGAAGCCTATGGCAATGGTAAATGAAGAAGATAATAAAACCATCAACCTTTATTATTTAAAAACCAGAACGGAACCCCACCGTGCCAACCTTAAGGACGACTATTCAACCATACAGGAATGGGCGCTTGGTGAAAAACAAAACAAAGCCGTTGACAAATGGATTGGCCAGAAAATTGGCAATACATATTTCAGGATAAACGAAAGTTATAAAGATTGTTCGTTCAGGCATACCTGGGAAATTAAATAGAACCATTATTATTCAATAAAAATGACCCCATTTAAATCTGATGTTGAAGCCGTTGATGGTTTCGTTCAAAAATACAAGATCCTCACCCGCGAAATAGGAAAAGTTATCGTTGGTCAGGATGATGTTGTGAAAGATGTATTGATTTGCATTTTCAGCAAAGGTCATGCCTTATTGGTTGGTGTGCCCGGCCTGGCAAAAACCCTGCTGGTGAATACCATCGCAAAATCACTGGGTCTTTCCTACAGCCGAATTCAGTTCACGCCTGACCTTATGCCATCGGATATTCTGGGGACTGAAATCCTGGATGAAAACCGGAAATTCAGGTTCCTGAGGGGCCCGGTATTTGCAAATATTATCCTTGCGGATGAAATCAACCGCACCCCACCAAAAACCCAGTCTGCACTTCTGGAAGCTATGCAGGAAAAAGCGGTTACCGTAGCCGGTGAAAGCCATAAGCTTACAGAGCCATTTTTTGTTCTTGCAACCCAAAACCCCATTGAGCAGGAAGGAACCTATCCGCTGCCGGAAGCTCAGCTTGACCGGTTCATGTTTAATATTTGGCTCGATTACCCGATGTTTGATCAGGAAATCATGGTTGTAAAAAATACGACATCCGATAAACTGTCTGAACCATCTGTGGTTGTTTCATCCGAGGAAATCATTTATTTTCAGGATCTTATCCGCCGCATTCCTGTACCTGACAATGTTTATGAATATGCTGTTCGTTTGGCGTCACGTACCCGGCCGGGCACTGTGAATGCACACGAATGGGCCAACAAATACCTTACCTGGGGTGCAGGTCCGCGCGCTTCGCAGTATCTCATACTGGGTGCAAAATGCAATGCCGCCATCAATGGGAAATATTCTCCTGATATTGAGGATGTACAGGCAGTTGCTACCAGCATTCTCAGGCACAGGATTGTAAGAAATTACCGCGCTGAGGCCGAAGGAATTGGGGTGAAAGAAATTGTAAACGAACTACTTAAATAAGTTCGTGTACTTAACATTTCCCCCAAACAACCCTCGAATCACTCAATATTCAGCCCAAAGTAACGTTACCTCGGTTAAACTCATTCAATCAGCATAAATGGCTGAAAAAAAAGATCAAATATGTCGTTTAAAATTAATTCAAAATTCTGGCTTATTTTTTCGGCAATAGTCATTGTAACTGCGGCCAGTTGGTACTATTTTTCAAAAAGCAACAAACAAGGCCCAACCGTCACCTCCGTGGTTAAATTTGGGGACTTTTCCATAAATGTCACTACCAGTGGAGAGCTTGAAGCAAAGGATTCGGAGAACATACTTGGCCCTTCAGGACTGCGTGAAGTAAGGATTTGGCAGGTCCAGATCAGCGACCTTATTCCAGAAGGTACGATTGTTGATTCCGGTCAATATGTAGCCACACTCGACCGCACCGAAATTACCAACCGGATGAAAGATCTGGAAAGCGAGCTGGAAAAACTGGAATCACAATTCATAAAAACAAAGCTTGACACATCCATGGACATGCGTGCTGCACGCGAAGAACTAATCAATCTGAAGTATGCGCTTGAAGAACGTCAGATTACAGTTGACCAGTCCATTTATGAACCACCGGCAACCCAGCGCCAGGCTAAAATAGATCTGGAGAAATCCCAGCGTGCTTATGAACAGGCTGAAAAGAATTTTAAACTGCGCACAGCCAAGAACGATGCCAATATGCAGGAAGTTTTTGCCTCCTATTCGCAGGCCCAACGCAAGTTAGAACAAATAAGAGAGGTACTTACAGGCTTTAAAGTAACCGCCCCTAAGGCGGGGATGGTTATTTATAAACGCAACTGGGACGGATCAAGAGTTGGCGTAGGTGCTACAATGAGTTCCTGGGATAATATTGTGGCCACGCTCCCTAACCTCAGTGAAATGATTTCCAAAACTTTTGTGAACGAGATTGACATTAGCAAGGTTAAGACCGGCCAAAAGGTTCAAATTGGGGTTGATGCTTTCCCCGAAAAGCAATACACAGGTGAAGTTACTGAAGTGGCCAATATCGGGGAGCAAATGCGCAACTCCAACGCAAAAGTATTCGAGGTTGTTATTAGGGTTAATGAGTTTGATTCAATCCTGCGCCCGGCCATGACGACTAAAAACATTATCATTACTTCGATTATCCCTGAAGTACTTTACCTTCCCATTGAATGCATCCATACAACGGACAGTGTTTCCTTTGTCTATAAAGTTAGCGGCCAGTCAAAGCAGCAGATCAGGACCGGTGCTTCCAACGAAAATCAGATCATCATTACCGAAGGATTGAAGGAGGGAGACGAAGTTTACCTTTCACCGCCCGAAAAGGCTATCAATTGGAAACTTCAGAAACTATAACCCCCTATATTTGAGGTGAAAGCAATGAAAAATAAGCTATTGATTGAACGCAGAATGTATATTCTGAACATTGCTCTTGAAGCTGTTTTTGCAAACAAGTTCAGGTCGATGTTGACTGCGTTGGGTATCATATTTGGCGTTGCTGCTGTTATTGCCATGCTGGCGATAGGAAATGGGGCAAAACAGGAGATACTGGAGCAGATGAAACTCGTTGGTGTAAACAACATTTTCATCATGCCAAAGGATAATTCCCAACCTGAAGCAACTGAGGATGGTTCCTCAACTGGGAAGCAGGGCAGTAAAAAGTTTTCGCCCGGTTTGTCTCTTGCCGATGCCAATTCCATCTCCCTGATTATCCCTTCTGTTGAAAGTGTAAGCCCCGAAGTGGTTTATGAATCCGTGATTATATCGGAAGGCGTGAGCACTTATGGCAAGGTGAGCGGTGTAACCCCCGACTTTTTTGATGTATTCAATATTACACTCGAAAGAGGCGAAATGTTTAATGAGGATCAGTTGCGCGATGGGAAAGCCGTTTGTATTCTAGGTGCGACCATCAAAGCCAAACTTTTCCCCAACTCCGACCCTATTGGGAATTACGTAAAATGTGGGAATATATGGCTGAAAGTAACCGGCGTGCTTCAAAACAGAGCTGTTTCAGCCGATCTTTCTGACAATATGGGCATCAGTGATTACAATAACCAGATTTATGCACCCATTCAAACTATACTCCGGCGATATCGCGACAGGTCGGTCATTACTACCTCCATGGTGCGTGGTGAAGGCGGGAATAGTGTCACCATGTTTGGAGACGGGGGAATGATTTCATCCGGATCATTCAGGGGTAATGATAGCGAAATCACCAATCAAATTGATAAGATTGTGGTAAAAGTGAGGGAAACAACTTTGATAACCCCTACCACTGAGATCATAAAGCGCATGATTGCGCGACGCCATTCAAATGTGGATGATTTCGAGATCAAAGTACCTGAACTTCTGCTTAAGCAGGAACAACGGACAAAAGATATTTTCAACATAGTTCTTGGGGCCATCGCCAGTATTTCACTGATTGTGGGTGGCATTGGTATTATGAACATTATGCTTGCTTCTGTTATGGAGCGGACCAAGGAAATCGGTATCCGCATGGCCACCGGCGCTACCCGTAAAGATGTAGTTTTTCAATTTCTTGCCGAAGCCACCATCATCAGCCTTTCGGGCGGAATTATTGGAATATTCATGGGACTGGCACTTGCCAAAATTATCATGGAAGTTGCTGATATCCTTACCATTGTATCCATTGCATCCATCGTTATTTCATTTGGCGTTTCGGCTACCGTTGGCATTGTTTTCGGATATATGCCCGCCAAAAAAGCCGCATCACAAGACCCGGTAGCTTCTCTACGGTATGAATAAGAAGCCATGGCTTTCAGTTTTGCAGTTATTTTTTAACAATTATAGAATAAAACAAATGAAGGTTTTAAAATTTCTGGCTTCCACTTTACTTCTCTTCACATTCTCCGCAACTTTATCTGCACAGAACGTTACCAAAATGTTATCACTTGATGATGTGCTCACCATTGCCAGGCAGCAATCGCCGGATGCCCTTGCATCGCAGCACCGGTTTCGCAGCAGCTACTGGCAATACCGCAATTACAAAGCCGGTCTTATGCCAATGCTCACGCTGGATGGCACATTGCCCAGCCTGAGCCGCAGCATTGAAAAAATCACCACGCCAGAAGGAGATTTCTTTTATAACCGTAACCTGGCCAACTATTCAGCAGCACTTTCGCTCACCAAAAATATCGGTTTAACCGGAGGCCAAATCTTCCTAAATTCTGATCTTCAGCGCATAGACCTTTTCAGTGACAGCACCGTAACTTCCTATTTATCATCACCTTTCAATATTGGCATTCGCCAGCCACTGTTCAACTATAATCCATACAAATGGGCTAAAAAGGTTGAACCTATGCGCTATAATGAGGCTGAACGGCGCTACATTGAAGATGTTGAGCAAATAAACATCAGCGCATCCAACCTCTTTTTCAGTTTGCTGGATGCTCAAATCCGTTTGAAAATCCAGAAATTGAACCTCGCCAATAACGATACATTGTATCAGATTGCCCAGGGACGCTTCAAAATAGGCACTATTGCTGAAAATGAGCTTTTGCAGATAGAATTAAGTTTACTTAATGCACGTTCGGCGGTTGAGAGCGGCAATCTGGAGGTCGAAATGCGTACCTTCAACCTGAAGTCCTTCCTGCGATTGCCCGAAGACATGGAAATCCAGCTTATTCCGCCTTTGGCACCCGAGGCCCCAGTGATTGATGCAACCAAAGCTGTAGCTGAAGCCCGCGAAAACCGTTCCGATGCCCTTGCTTTTGAACGAAGAATGATCGTTGCTGAAAGCAATGTAAACAGGGCCAAAACCGAGAACCGCTTCAATGCAAACCTTTATGCCGTTTACGGACTTACCCAAAGTTCCTCAGATTTTTTGAAAGTTTATCAAGATCCCCAGCAACAGCAAAGGATCGTGCTAGGGATACAGGTTCCTATCCTTGATTGGGGGCTTACCAAAGGAAAAATAAAACTTGCCGAGTCCGACAGGGAAATGGAACTCACTGCTGTTCAGCAGGATTTGATTGACTTTAATCAGGAGATATTTTTGAAGGTTATGCAGTTTAACATGCAAAAGAATCAGTTGGCCATTGCAGCAAAAAGCGATACCGTGGCTGTTAAGCGCTACGAAGTTACCAAGCAACGCTACCTTATTGGCAAAATAGGCATCATTGACCTAAACCTCGCCCAAACCGAAAAAGATAATGCCCAGCAAGGCTATATATCAGCGCTTTCATCCTACTGGCGAAGCTTTTTTGAATTGCGCAAACTCACCCTATATGACTTTGTAGCCGATAAAAGGATAAACTTCAATTTTGATGAAATCCCGGATGTGGAGTAGTCGATTAGTCGTTAGTCAGTTAGTCTTTTTGTCTTTTAGTCTTTAGTCATTTAGTACACTCGATTTCCTATGTGATTTTCTATGTGATCTATGTGTCTATGTGGTTAGTCAGTTAGTCGTTAGTCAGTTAGCCATTAGTCAGTTAGTCGTTGGTCTTTGGCCGCTTCGCTCGAAACATTCGATTTTATTACCTATTCCCTAACTAAAGTCCAATCTCCTCCGCAATCTCAGCCATTGCTGCAACGGCAAGCGCGGCAAACTCGTCCATGGGAATCCCGATCTTTTCACATTCAAGGATATTCTCCCGATTCACCGAAGCCGCGAAAGCTTTCTCTTTCATGCGTTTTACCACCGATTTTGGTTTTACAGAGCCAACTTTCTTGTCCGGATAAACCATGGCAGTTGCAGTAATTAAACCGGTGATGGTTTCCCCGGCAGCCAGGGCATGTTGAAATTCGGTGCTTCGTTCCAGACCGGTAGCCATTTCATTGTGCATTCTGATGGCGTCCACCATATCTGCGTCAACACCCATTTCCGTAAGCATACGGGCGGTTTCCAAACCATGCTGGTAAGGATCGGCATGAGTTATTTCCACATCCAGATCATGCAAAAGCCCTGTTATACCCCATTTATCGACATTCCGATCCAGGCGAACCGCCAAAGCACGCATTACCGCTTCAGAAGAGAGTGAATGGGCAATCATGCGTTCATTTTCAACGTATTGGTGCAAAAGTTGGAAAGCAATTTCTCTTGTGGGTATCATAGTCAGTTCAGAATTAATCTTAAACATTGCCTGCCATTATCGGATGAGGTACAGACATTTCCAATGCTCAAAATTAATGGAATATCTTAAGCCCCACAAAATATTGTCGCGAAATACATCCTGAATCAAAAATTATTCGTTAGCTGGAATGGTCTGCCTATCTTTGTGAAAAGATAACATCTCAAGCCTGAACACCATGCAAATAAAGTGCTATCCCTCAACCATTGAAGGAAAATTGAATGCGCCAGCCAGCAAAAGCATGACCATCAGGGCATTGGCAGCAGCCTTACTGTCCAATGGAACCAGCACTCTCATCCGTACTTCGTATTGCACCGATGCCCTTGATGCTTTGGCAATCGTCCGCAACCTGGGCGCTGAAGTGGTTTCGGGTGGTGGTGAAATTAGCATTTTGGGTGGTTTTTTGCCCCGAAGTATGCGCGTTAATTGCGGGGAATCCGGCCTTGCTATGCGCATGTTCGCACCCATAGTTGCACTGCACCGGAACGAATTTGAATTTAACGGCAAGGATTCATTGGTCAGGCGACCGGTTGCTATGATCGGCGAAGCCTTGCGGCAACTTGACACTGATTTTCATGATTCTATCGGATTCCTGCCCTTTACGGTGAAAGGCCCACTCAAGGGTGGAAAAATCACCATCGGTGCTTCAATAAGTTCGCAATTGTTGACGGGCCTGCTGATGGCACTTCCTCTTGCGGAAAATGATTCAGAAGTCATAGTAAACAATCTCAAAAGTAAACCTTATGTGGATATGACACTGCAATTACTGACGGATTTTGGAATTCATATTATACATGAAAACCATGAAAAATTCAGTATTAAAGGCAATCAACACTATACTGCACGTGATTATGTTATTGAAGGCGACTGGAGTGGCGCGGCATTCCTTTTGGTTGCCGGTGCAATTAATGGAAACCTGAGCGTAAACGGCATTTCACAGAACAGCAGACAAGCTGACAAAGCAATTCTGGATGCATTGAAAGTGGCGGGGGCAAATTTGATGGTGAAATCCGATATGGTAGAAATCGAAAAATCCGAACTTCACGCCTTTTCTTTTGATGCCAGCGATTGCCCCGACCTTTTCCCACCTTTGTCTGCCCTGGCGGCAAACTGTAACGGGATTTCAACTATTACCGGCATCGAAAGACTTATTCACAAAGAAAGCAACCGGGCGCTAGCCATTCTCCAAATGCTTACTGAAATGGGAATTCAAGCCAGCATTCAGAATAATTCTTTAATCATAAAAGGCGGGAAAATCAAAGGGACTTTGGTACATTCGCACAACGATCACCGCATTGCCATGATGGCGGCAGTTTTATCGCTTAAGGCGGAAGAGCCGGTAACTATTGACGGAGCGGAATGTGTGGCCAAATCTTATCCAGCATTTTATGATGACATGAAGCAGCTTGGGATGAAACTTGAACAATTAACCAATTGATTTAAAGCCTTCTATAAACATTTCACTATAGAGGATTAAAACATACAAAATGAACACTTTCGGACGTATTTTCAGCATCAGCATTTTTGGCGAATCCCATGGAAAAGGCGTGGGCATTGTAATGGATGGGGTTCCTACAGGCATTCCGCTGAATGAGGATGATTTTTCCGAAGACCTTTCTCGGCGTAAAAGTGGCGCGAAAGGCACCACACCCCGCATCGAATCAGATTTGCCAAAAATAATGAGCGGCACCTGGAATGGATTCACTACAGGAGCACCACTCATGGTCTTTTTTGAAAATACCAACGTCCGGTCTTCGGATTATGACAAATTCAGGGACACACCAAGGCCTGGTCATGCTGATTTTACGAGTGGAGTAAAATTCAAGGGCTTTGCTGACCCACGGGGAAGCGGGCATTTTTCCGGACGCATTACCCTGGGACTGGTCGCTGCAGGGGTAGTGGCAAAAAAAATCATTAGTCCGGTTCATATACAAGCACACATACTTGAACTCGGAGGGGACGACAATCCAGAAAGGGCTATTGACAATATTACCGGCACCGGCGATTCCATTGGTGGAATCATTCAATGTACAGCTACGAATATGCCTCAGGGACTTGGCGAGCCATTTTTTGGCGGGGTCGAAGCCACCATCAGCAGCCTGGTCTTTTCTATTCCCGCCATCAAAGGCATTGAGTTTGGCTCGGGGTTTGGTGCTGCTAAAATGCGTGGCAGCCAGCACAACGATGCCTGGATCTCACCTGAAGGAAAAACTCAAACCAATAATGCGGGTGGAGTAAACGGAGGGATCACCAATGGCAATGATCTTGTATTCAGGGTTGTGGTGAAGCCAACCTCAAGCATCTCCATTCCACAGCAAACCATCAACTTAAAAACAGGGAAAATTGAAACATTAACGGTGGAAGGCCGGCATGATGCGTGCATTGCCCTGAGGGTTCCGGTAGTTTTGGAAGCTGCCACAGCCATCGGTCTGGCGGATCTGTTCCTTCTGAGTAAAATTTGATTATAAAAAGGGGCGAGGGACGGCCTTCGACAAAAAGCTCAGGCACCAAGGGACGAAAAAAAGGGGCGAGGGACGAAAACGCCTACTGCCAACTGCTTACTGCCCGAATTTCGGGTGGTTTCGACTGCGCTCGACCACCGAACTGAGAGCCCGGCCTTTTGCCAACTTCTATCTGCCAACTACCAATTTCCTTAATGAACATCAAGCCCATTCAACATAAAAATACTATGTCGTATGGTTTTGGTAATCTCAGCAAGATATTCTTCCACAGCTTTAACACTTCCCGGAAGGGTATAAACCAGCGTTCTTCCAATAACCCCGGCAACGCCAAGGCTAAGGAGTGCATTTGGTTTTTCTGTACCATATTTTACCCGAATGAGCTCCATAATACCGGGAATTTCTTTACTCATCAGTGATTTTATTACATCCACCGTTATGTCACGGGGGCCAATGCCTGTTCCCCCGGTAGTGATCACTATATCACTGGTCTCAGCCTCGTGAATGTGATGCTGAAGCAATGTTGCTTCATCAGGAATAACCACACGTTCAATTTCAGCCCTCCAGCCCTGGGTTTTAAAGAAATCTTCCATAAGCTGAACCACCCGCGGACCGCTTCTGTCTTCGTATTCACCAATAGAGGCACGGTCGCTAAGCGTAATTACCTTTATCTTAAAAACCTTTGGTTGATACTCAACCACATCGCCAGCCTGGATAAACCCCGGCTTCAACACGCGACAGAAAATACCTTCCTTTGGCATGACACAATTGCCAACTTCCCTGTAAATGGCACAGCCATCACCATGACATTTCTTTCCAATCTGGGTTACTTCCAGCACGGCATTACCAATCAGAAACCGGTCGAATGGATGGCTTTCATGAAGAATCAGTCCTTCGGTGGTGATGTTCTCGGCAAATTCACCAAAATTCAACTTTCTACCCGCTTGTTTTTCGAATTTCTGGAAGCTCTCAATGCCCAAAAGGCTAACTTGCCGATGCCATTTACCGGCATGTGCATCACCATGAACTCCATTGAGATCCAGTGAGATCTGATCAACCGGAACCTTTACCGTTCCCTTTTTCTCTGAAATATTTACTGAAACAACTTTAATTCCCATTCCAAATTTATCAAAATATTGTACAATTTATTTAACCGCTTTATCTGATTTGCTTTCATGATAAAGTATTCCTGCATTCAACAGCATGATGGCCGAGAAAAGCAGTGAACCTCCCAGGGCAATATAAAATATTCCCTGCAAATGAACCGGGATCAACTGCATGTGTGCAAAGAGTATGCCCATGGAAACCATTATTGCAATGAGCAGGTAACTTTTCCATCCAAAGAATGCAAACAGACAGGGATTCTTTTGCCCCATTGAGGTAATCCTGCGGATGTGCTTTCTGCAAACTTTTAAAAAAACGAAATTAAAGAAAATCACAAACCCAATCATACCAAAGGTAATAACTTCCCACAGCGGCAAGCTCCCTTCAGGCACGAACAGCCATGCCATTTTCAAAACTCTGAAAGCTGCATAGGCCCAAAACGCCGCTGCGATGAAAAATAGCCAGCGCTTTGGCACACCAGGTTTCAGGTTACTGATAAATCGTTTCAACAGGTCAGACATCTGTCTTATGCTTTTCAACTAAATGTATTTCTTTGATCATCATACTTTTATCCACCGCCTTGCACATATCGTAAATGGTGAGCAAGGCCACACTTACAGCGGTAAGCGCCTCCATTTCAACGCCGGTTTGTCCCAGGCAACGCGCTGTAGCAGTAATCGCCACCCCCTCATCGGCAAGTGCGGTTTTTACCTCGACTTTAGTGAGCTGAAGCGGATGACACAGCGGAATCAACCGGCTGGTTTCTTTCGCTGCCTGAATTCCGGCAATTTCGGCAACAGTAAGCACATCACCCTTTTTCATCAGGTTTTCACGTATCATGGCAATGGTTTCCGGGGCAAGATGAATTACACCTGCGGCAGTAGCTGTGCGGTGTTGCATGGGTTTATTCCCAACATCAACCATGTTGGCTTTCCCTTTATCATCAATATGTGAAAAACTGTCCATTTTTTAAAATTTCTGATGAATTAATACTCACGCAATCCCTAAAGCTATCAGGACACAGAGAAGCAGAGTTTTTAGACTTTCTAAAAAAGCTGTTGGCTTTTTACAATTAAGAATATGGCTTTCTCCATGTCTCCCCGTCACCTTGTCCCCTTGTCATATTCCCCTCCCCTTCTATTCTATTTGCCCTGGGCCGCATTCTCGACAAATCCCGCCTATCCTCCAATATTATAAAACTCACCTTTCAGGTTAAAGCTACCACACTCAGGTTTTTGAGCGACAGCCAAACGGATCGCTTGTTCTGCACCAAGCGTCCTGACGTCAAATTCCAAATCATTAAAAAGGCAAGGCATCAGTTTCCCATTTGCGGTAAGCCGCAATCGGTTGCAGTGGGCACAATTGCCTCCTTCGCCACCTTCAACCACCGAAAAATGACCTTCGGTAAGGCTCATTTCATGGATAAAACGCACCTCTAGTCCATGTTTACGCCCATAAGCCAGTACTTCCAGAGCATCAGGTTCTTTGGAGGAACTTTTCACCACACAATTCAGTTTAACCGGATACAGACCAACCTTTTTTGCCGCTTCAATACCTTGTAAAATATCCTCAAGTTTACCACCCCGGGTTATCTGCCTGTATTTTTCAGCATCGAGGGTATCGAGGCTAATATTTATCCTATGCAATCCGGCAGCCTTGAGTGGTTGTGCCATTTCAGCCAAAAGAACACCATTAGTCGTCAATGAAAGGTCTTTCAACCCATGCAATTTGGAAAGCATTTTCACCAGTTCAACAATGCCTTTGCGAACCAATGGTTCACCTCCGGTCAAACGTATCTTTTCAATACCGAGTTGAATAGCGATCCTGCTCACTTCTATAATTTCCTCGAAAGTGAGAATATCGCTGTGTTGTAGCAGTGAAACGCCTTCGGCTGGCATGCAGTAAGTGCACCTCAGGTTACACCGATCGGTAACTGAAATGCGCAGATAATTGATATGTCGGTTATAATTGTCGTACATCCTTCAAAGTTCCGGCGGCAATTTGGGTTTCACCAATTTCAACAGCCATAATTCCGGTAGCACCTTCATAGGCATGAATGTGCGCAGAACCATGATATTCAAGCGGTAAAATCGCTCCCTCTGCCGTAATATTTACGGGTATAAATGATTTTCGTTCAGCTTTTCTTCTGGAAAAATTCTTAGCCATGGGTAACTTTATCATTGCAGGCTTGTAATCGTGCCCCATCATTCGAAATACAAGTTGTTTAACCAAAAGCTCGAACTGCACAAACGAAGAAACAGGGTTACCGGGCAGTCCAAAAAGAAATTTATTCCCTTTTCTGCCAAAGACTGTGGGTTTTCCGGGCTGAACCGCAATGCTATCAAACAACACATCAACCTCCAATTCTTTAAGCACCGCGGGCACATGGTCAAAGTCGCCCATTGAAACGCCTCCGGTTAGTAAGAGTAAATCGCTTTGTGCGAAGCCCTTTAGCATCAGTTCTTCCAGACTTTCCGGTGTATCCAAAGCTATGCCCAGATATACGGATTCAAGACCCAGTTGTCGGGCCTGCGCCATCAGTTGAAGGGCGTTACTGTTTCGTATCTGCGAAATGCCTGGCTTCTGATCGGGTTCCACAAGTTCATCCCCTGTAGAAATTATTCCTATTACCGGAGCTATATAAACCTGTGGCTCAACCACCCCAACAGCAGCCAGCATGGCAATGTGCTGTGGTTGAATGCGTGTACCTTTTTTTAGCACCAGTTCCCCGATTTTCACATCTTCGGCCTTGAACGCGATGTTTGGAGAAGTTTTATCACGTGTAAAAATGACTTTCCCTTCATCATTCGTCTGGGTGTATTCAACCATAACAATGACATCAGCACCCTCCGGAACCATAGCCCCGGTCATAATTTTAGCGCAAACCCCATTGCTGATTACCTTCCCGGGAACGACACCAGCAGGGATAACCTCAATCACTTCCAATGGACCTGGCAAATCATTGAGTCGACATGCATAGCCATCGACAGCCGCCTTATTAAAGGGCGGCATTTCGACATCCGAAAATACATCAGCAGCTAGCACACGACCAACGGCATGCTCCAGACAAACCTTTTCAGGAACGGGTAGAACTTTTATTCCGTTTACAATAGTTAAAGCTTCTTCAAAAGTAATCATTCAAATCGATTCAGATTCCCTGCAAAGATAAACATCCTGTGGGATGTGGCTGCACGATTGTCAATTGCCTTGAAGATAAATACACATTAAAATCTATGAATTTCTCTCTACCCCGTTTTGTATCAAAATCCTTCTTTTACCTTGAAAACAATTGAATTGATGTACTTTTACCACTTAAAAAACCAGACTATCATGTCATTCTCTTCACTCGGACTTAGTCCGGCTTTACTTGAAGCACTTGCAAATCAAAATTACACGGAACCCTATCCGGTACAAAAGGAAGTCATTCCGGCTGTTTTGAAAGGGCAGGATGTGTTGGGCATTGCGCCTACAGGTTCGGGAAAAACACTGGGTTATGTATTGCCTCTTTTGATGAACCTCTCCGGCAAAACCATCACCAAAAACCGACATGCCGATGTTCTGGTACTGGTCCCCACACGTGAGCTGGCAGAGCAGGTTAGCGATGTTTTTAAACTTTTCAGCGCATCCGTTCCCGGGAACATAAAAACGTTTGCCGTTTATGGCGGGGTTTCGGCCAATGTGCAGATGATGAAGTTGCAGGGTGTAAATATCCTGGTTGCCACCCCGGGCCGCCTGCTCGACCTGATTGGATCAAATGCCGTGCACTTAACCTCCATCACAACGCTGGTACTTGACGAAGCCGACAAAATGCTGAACCTGGGATTCAGGGATGAAATGGACCGGATTTTCGAGTTGCTGCCGAAAAAAAGACAAAATCTTCTCTTTTCTGCGACACTGAGCGAAGAAGTCACGAACATACATCAGTTGTTGCTGCATAAACCGCAAATAATAAAAATTGAAGCGGAGGATGAAAACATCGATCTGATAGAACAAACAGCTTACCTGGTATCAGACGATAAAAAAGGCCCACTATTGCGCTACCTCATCAGGCTGAATAACCCCAAACAGGTGCTGGTTTTTACTTCCTCGGTATTTTCAGCAAATATTGTTACGGGTAAACTCTGGAAAAACGGCATAGACGCCATGGCCATTCACAGCAAAATAAGTCAGAAAGGCCGAACAGAAGCCCTGGCGAAATTCAAATCGGCAGAACTCAGGGTTTTGGTTGCCACGGATCTGGTTTCCAGGGGAATTGATATAAAGTTTTTACCTATTGTTATTAATTACGAATTGCCCCGTGCTCCTAAGGATTATATACACCGCATAGGCAGAACCGGCCGCGCCGGATCGCCGGGCGAAGCCATTTCCCTAATTTCACCCGAAGAAGAACATCATTTCAGGATAATTCAAAAAAAGATGGGCAAATGGGTAACAATGGTGGATAGTAAGAATGTGGAATTTAGAAGGAAAAGGGACTAGTCTCTGACAAGGAGACCAAGGGACTGGGGGACATGGGGACTGAAGCGACGGGGCGAATTCAGGGACGGGTGCCTTCGAGAACCTCAGGCACCGGGAGACCGGACCAAAGCTTGCCCTGAGTGGTTGTTGGGCCTGTAGGCGACCACTTTGTCGAACCAGTCGATCCATCTCGAAGGGACTAAAAACCAAAGACTTACGACTAACCGACTAACGACTAACCGACTAACCGACTAACCTGATCGGAGCGAAATCCAGAGAGCGTATCGATTCGGGAAACGACTAACCGACTAAACCAACCCCTTCTCCTTCATTTCCTTAAACTGCAACAACACCAACCCATCGGCGAGGCCTAACTTAGGGGCGATTACGTTGCTTATTCCGGTCCATTTTAAAATTCGCACGAAAATTTGAGCTGCTGGAACAATTACATCGGCACGGTCAGGTCTCAGCCCAAGCTGCTCAATGCGTTTCTCGAGTGGCATTTTACTGAGTTGCTTGTAAGCAAAATTTAACTGCGCGGATGAGATGGTATTAAGAATGGGCTGGCCATACATCTTGGTGATTTTGTTGATGTTGCCCCCGGAACCAATACAATTCATATTTCCAAAATCGGCTTTGAATTGTTTGAGCCATTTCTGCATGTGCTCCCATTCTGAATCTTCAACTTTACCGGCCAACAGACGAATGGTCCCTATTTTGAATGAAGTGGAAGTAACAAAATGTTCCCCATCGAGCAATGAGAGTTCAGTTGATCCACCCCCAACATCGATATAAAGTGTTTTACTGTAGCTTTTATTGACGAAAACATTGTTTAATGAACTGATAATATTGGCTTCTTCAATGCCATCAATCATGGTAATTTCCAATCCGGTTTCGGCTTTAACCCTATCCAACACCTCTTTATTGTTGCTGGCTTCGCGCATGGCTGAGGTTGCTGCCACCCGATACCCAACGGGTTTATAAACATCTATCAGCAATTTGAAGGCGCGCATGGTTTTCACCAGATCCTCAGCGCGTTGTTCCGAAATGCAACCGTTGTAAAACACATCTAATCCAAGCCGGATGGGAATCCTTATTAACGATGCTTTTTCAGTTACAGGGCCGTTTTTGGTTTCAAAAACGTTGGCAAACAAAAGCCGCACTGCATTGGAACCAATATCTATACTTGAAAATAACATGTTATTCGCTTGTTGATTGTTGAAATATCGGAGCTGGCTTGCCGTCCCTGAATGTAAAAAGTACCAACTTTTCACCATCAAATTCGGCATAGGAAAAGTTCGTAATCCAATCCCCCAAATTTACAAATGTAGCTTTATCATTGAGCGCTAATGCTATGGCAATATGTCGATGGCCGAAAATAAAGTAGTCAATTGACGGATCTTGCGTTAGATAGTGGCGTGAAAATTCAAAAAGACGTTCATCCGAAAGGTCGATTTTACCATATTCCTCCAACTCTTTTTTATCTCTGGCAACATTGGCATAGCGGCTTTTTCTCGAAAAGTAAAGAGCCAAACGGGTGCCTATATCCGGGTGCAACCAACTGAATAACCATTGATTGGGCTTAAATTCAAATACCTTCTTCAAAAATTTGTAACCATTGTCTCCCGGACCAAGGCCATCACCATGAGCCAGAAAGAAGCGCTTTCCATTCCAATCCCTGATCACAGGCTCGCGTTTAAGTTGAACGCCCAACTCTTTGGAGAAATAATCAAAAGCCCAGATATCGTGGTTGCCCCTGAACAGATATACGGGAATGCCCTGATCGGTAATCTCGGCCAGTTTCCCGAAAAGCCGGGCAAATCCCTTTGGAATTACAGTCTTGTATTCAAACCAGAAATCAAATACATCGCCCATCAAAAAAATTTCTGTAGCATCCACGCGGATATGCTCCAACCATTTCACCAATAAACGCTCCCGTTTGAGGCTGGAAGTATGGTCGGGAATTCCCAGATGAAAGTCAGAAGCAAAATATATTTTCACGTGTAACGCATTTTCGGTTCAAACCTACAAAAAATCAATGACTTCTTAAGGGCTGATTTTTACAATAATCCGTTAAAATTTACCCCACGCAAAGACGCAAAGACGCAACGACTTGATTTTGAAGGATTTGATTTTTTGTAAAATTTGGAACAATTTAAGAACCAACAACATGAAATTTATTAACGGAGTATTGTTATATAATGTTTCGTTAAACTTTTTTTTAATACTTGAATATCAATGCATTATAGAAATGGGATTTTGAAACATTAAATATTCTTTGCGTCTTTGCGCCTGCCTGCCGAAATAGCATGCAGGCAGGTCTTTGCTTGATTCTTAAACTTACCGAACTGCTGGTTTTAAAGACCTTGATTAAAATTTTCTTCCATCCATAGGCTCAAGGCTTTCACGGAAAGAAATACATCAACAATCTTACCCTGCCCATCAATCAAAAAAAATGAGGGTAATTCAGCAATAATATAGGATTTGAGCACAGGTGAAACTATTCCAAGTGTATCGTTTACATTGTTCCACCACAGTTTATCCATTTTAACTGCCGATTTAAACCGATCGGCATCAGTATCGAAAGAAACTGCGAATACCGTAAATCCTGCTGATTTGTATTTTTCATAAAGTTGTTTCAGAAACACATTGCTTTGGCGGCTTTGCAATTCTGTGGGATTCCAGAAATAAATCAAGGTTAGTTTCCCCTTTGTTTCATCAAGCCCAATCAGCTTGCCCGAAGTTCCCGGAAGTACAATATCAGGCACCTTTGCCCCGGTATTTAGCACTCCCTTTGCAACATTCATTGCTTCAACCCTTAAGCGAAGACGATTTACACTATGGTGGAAAAACGCAACATGACTGCTCTCAGGGTGATGAATCTGCAACAAAGAATCAACCCCGAAGAACAAAGAATAATCTATGGATTCATCAAACAGCTTTGTTCCGCCCACACTGGCATTTATAATAAGAATATTGGAAAGAAATCCTGGGTTGGCAGGAATAAAACGGAGGGCCTGTTCCTTCAGGTTAGCGGCAATTGATTTCAACGCAGCGTCAGTTTCTGACCTTGCCAGTGCATAATCGCCGGAATAGCGCGCTTTCAAAACGTTTTCCGAAAGGGAGTCCATTTGTAATTCACCATCAGCAAGAGATTGCATGAACCCGAAAAAGACTTCAGCTTCACGACCACCACGAACATCCATATTTCGATCTTTCGTTATCGCAAATTTCAATGAATCTCCCGGAAATGCTGTAAAAGCAGAAGTAAAATAGCTAGTGTTTCCCAGAAAATAAAAACCAGCGGTATCGGGTTTCAGGAAGAATGAAAATTTACCTGTCCCATCGGGTTTTGCAGAATCAATGGCACGAAAATTAAGGGTGTCAATGCGATACAATACCAATTGATCCCCTGACTTTTGGACTATGTTCCCACCAAAATAAACACCCTGTGCAGGTTCTGAGGGATTACACGAAAACAACAGCAGCAGCGTAAAAAGGCTTAACGCTGCAATTGTTGATTTAAAATACATTGTTCAGAAGATGAATGAAAAGGAATCAAAGGTTAATCTCATTCAACAGACTGCTGATGATTTTGGTCATCCGGGGTTCCGCTTTGGCTGCGGCATCCAGCACAATCTTGTGCGAAACTTCAACAATTTTACCAGGAACACCTAAATCAGAAATCACGGAAACTGCGAAAACCGGGATATCCATATGCCTGGCCACGATTACTTCGGGCACGGTTGACATGCCAACGGCATCACCTCCAATAATGTGCAGGTAGCGATATTCAGCCGGAGTTTCAAAAGTTGGACCGGTAACGGCAATGTAAACACCCGTTCTGAATGGAATGCCGGCCTTACTGGCTATACTGGCAGCATGATCGAGAATTTTGCGATCATAAGCCTCGCTCAAATCCGGGAAACGGGGCCCGAGCTCTTTGTTATTAGGTCCAATGAGTGGATTATCACCCATAAGGTTAATATGGTCGGTAATAAACATGACGTCCCCTACTTCAAATCCGGGATTAAGACCGCCACTGGCATTTGAAACAACAAGAAATTTTATGCCAAGGGATTTCATCACCCTGATTGGGAAAGTTACCTCGTTCATGCTATAGCCTTCATAAAAATGGAAGCGCCCTTGCATAGCGACAATAGGCTTACCGCCTAAAGTTCCAAAAATAAGCTGGCCCTTATGTCCTTCGACAGTTGAAATTGGGAAATGGGGAATCTCGCCATATGGAATTTCGATTTTATCCTGAATTTCCTGAACCAATCCACCAAGGCCTGTGCCCAAAATAATACCTGCCAGTGGCTGAACCTTTATCTTTTTGCTGATAAATTCAACGCTCTCTTTAATCTTTGTTAACATAGCTTAAAATTTGTTCATCAAATTGCTGCTTGTATTCTTTATGAATTTCAACTTCAATGGGTAGATAAAAAACCGGGAGTGTTACAGCAAGCTCAACAAGTTCAGGTTGCAACAAACGCATGGCATCTTTTTCAGTAGTAACAAGCAATTTATTTTGGCTGTAAAGGTCGTCAAAATTCTGTTTAATCCGAATCAATTCTTCAGAGGTATATTGATGATGGTCCTGAAAACGGATAACAATCAGTTCATTACAATATTTACGTAAGTGATCTTCAATGGGATAAGTATTGGCAATTCCTGCAAAAAGCAAAATAATGCTAAAATGTTTTACTTCACTCAGCAGATAATCATTGTCCCAAAGAGAAGTAAAAACGCCATATTTGATGTAGGAAAAATACACCTGCTGATGCGGGGCGGGTTTTAACTCTTCAATGAGTTGCCGGGCAACTATAGGGGAGAAAACGGAAGCTGTTTTAGTAACAATAATAATATCAGCACGTTGCGCTCCGGAAATTGGTTCACGCAATTTCCCCGCCGGTAGTAAATAATCCCTGGAATACAATTGATGAAAGTCTGTCAGCAATATGGACAATCCCGGCTTAACATACCGATGCTGAAAAGCATCATCAAGCAAGATAACCTCAACACGATCTTTCAGCTCAAGAATTTTATGAATACCATGTCGTCTTTTTTCATCAACAAAAACGCCAATATTTTGGAATTTTCTGAAATATTGCAAGGGTTCATCGCCAATGGTAGCAGCATAATCCAACGAAGTAGCCTGTTTAAAGCCCCTCGATCTTCTTCCATATCCACGGCTAAGTGTATTTACATCATAATGCGGCGACAGTAAACGGATCAAATATTCAATATGTGGAGTTTTGCCAGTGCCGCCAACAGACAGGTTGCCCACAGAAATTACCGGAAGAGGAAAACTTTCGGAAGGCAGGATTTTCCATCTAAACAAAAGGTTCCTGAAGGAGACAACCAATCCGTAAATAACGGCTGCTGGGATCAAAATAATCCTTAAAATTTCCATGGTTTAAAAATACTAAAATTTCACACACTATCCGACCCGAGAAATTAATGAGCATTTCCTGTCTGCGACAGCATGTCTGAAAGTTTATTTTGCTGCAATTTACAAATAAATCAGGCTTAATTTTTCCTTTATTGCTGAATCTCCTGTTTTTTTCAATATTTTCTCAAAATCCCATCGGCAATGCTTCACGAAAAATGATTAGTTTTACAAAAAAAA